>SDBU01001551.1_pt1 | contig 32441 bp, 55 predicted proteins | sample 2277071 | NCBI WGS metagenome assembly SDBU01 (sample SAMN10397929, study PRJNA504765) | marine sediment metagenome | isolation source: marine sediment core GS08_GC12, 126 cmbsf | place: Arctic Ocean: Gakkel Ridge, Loki's castle | collected 2008 | reverse complement strand
GCAAGCATTCCATTGGCGGTCACACTTGTTAAATTTACGTTTGTCCACCAACCAGTACTCGCAGCATTCCCCAACTCATGACTATACTGAATCAGATTCTTGCCAACATCCGCACCGGCAGGCTCAATCAAAAGGGCTCGATAACCACCAACTGATTCAAAGCGGGGAGTGTTTGCTCCAAGGGTTGTTATCTGATTCAAATTATCAGGATCTCTGTAGGTGGCGTTACTTGCGCGAACATGGCTGGCTCCAACCAATCCCCTGACCAGAGTGATATTTCTATCAAGAGGCGCGAAGACTTGCGGACCTGTCCCAAACATATGGGAAGGACTATCCAAATATTGCCCATGAAATCCACCTAATCCGAATCTATGTACTGTCATTACGTTGTCACCCAAGTACCATGCGCCCCGACGATTACCCAAGTCACCACGGCATGAACATATTCCAGCGTTATGGTTGCATAAATCTCACCAGCTACATCGTTATATATTGTGCCACCTGCCGATGAATCTGCTACGATATCAACGTCGGCAGCTTGAATCGTAACCCGCCCGGCTCCGCCCTTTATGAACGTTATCCGGAGTCCATCTTCAGCAGCCCCCACGCTCGGAAAAGCAGCGGTGCGGTTAGCCGCCGATCTCATCCTTATCGATTTGGCGTAATGGATATATGCGATGGTGACATCAGAATCAACAATATCAATAGTAGGTATATATCGGCCCCATCCCCAAGAAAGAAGTATCCATCTCTTGTTGCCGGCATTGCTGTCAGGCCGAATAATGTCCGGCGAAGATTCGGATAGGGCTGAAGTGGCATCGAGATAGAACGAGTACCACATGCCGGTATTCAATATAACGATTACCCTATCCTGGTCGTTTAATCTCCCACCATTAATTTTATCAAGGGCACCTGTCCCGCCCCCGGTTAATGCCGTTGCGCCATATATTCTAATTGCCATAATAAAAAAGCCCGCGTCCTTTAGAGGCTGCGGGCCTTCCCTTTGCTCAGATTATGTTGGTTTAAATTTTACTCGGTGCGCTTTTCTTCATAATTCATCGGGATGATTCTCCCTGCCAATCGCATTAACAATATAGCGATAGAATAGCGAATGTTGAATTTTTTGACATTTTTAAGAGTGGCGGTTAGGGTTATGTGTTTGCCAAGTTCCATCATGTCAATTGTGGGTTTCATTTTGCCAACAAAAAAGCCGCTCAATGGCAGCTTGTAATCGGTCTGTAAAAAATTACTCTTATTTTTTTGCGTTTAATGCCCGTTCGACTAATATCCAATGTTAGCTAACCCGCCCGTGCTTTCTGGGAGGGTTAATGACTAATATTGGCTTACCCTCACACAGATATTCATATCCTGATTGGCCCTTGATTTTTAATGGATTGAGACTTATTACCCAACCCTGGCGGCTATCATCTTTTCCTATAAGCTTTGCAGTTACAAATTTTCCGAGCATATATACTTTCCACGTCAAGTTAACCCGCGCTGTCTTTCTGCGTCGGGTTTAGCGGCTTGTTATCAATTCGCTTATATGCACTCGATTTAACATCAACCCAATTAGCAAAACGTTCACCTTCCCAATATACGAACACTCTGCCAAGCTGATCTATGTCTTCATCAAGCACACGGCAAACTGATGATTTATATTTGTATCTATTTCCAATCATAATTGATAACAGTGCAATAAATGGAAAATTTGAGATTTATTTTCCATGATCTCAGGTAAGCATATCATAAAGTTATGCAAATGTCAAGTGTGGGTTTCATTTTATTGTTCTATCGGCTCGGTCCGAGCGATTAAAACGCAACGTCATGAAGGATGAAGCGTGGGGTGCTCGTATGTTATAGTCTCGCCCTTGAATGCTTCTTCGAACTTCCCATCTAAAGGCACTATTGCCCCATTCATTGGAGCGCAACGCTCACATAATCTGGAATCTGCGGAGACCAACCATTCCTTTGCATGAACGACTGTTTCCCCGGTCATCTGATTGATCTGATCCCACGACTCAACCAATCCACGATTCGAAGCGTTGATTACCTCAGTCCGTGCAATCCTCAGCGCGTTGTATGCCGATTGCTGTTTATAAACGTCCCGGATACCCTTGGCAATCTGGTCCATAGACAGCCCTTCAACCAGGCCGTTATTGAGCACCCATCTCAAATTATCAAAATGGGTGGATTGAATCGTCTTGCAGGCCAGAAGGCTATGTTTAGCAATCCACTCTTGAGCTTCGGGGGAGTCAACGTCAAAGCGCATTCCGATTTGGAACGATTGGATCTGGGCCTCGCCATGGTCCTCAACGATCTTGGTATATAGTGGCCGAAGATGATTCTGCATTATCTTGGCCTGCTCATCTTCGTCAAGTAACATTTCGTTAATGATTGCAGGGCTTTTTTCTAATGCCGATTTAACCTTTCCGATCGACCATCCGTTAAACTCTGCCTCTTTCCTTGGCCAGTAAACTTTTATCCTGCCGAGCTGTGCATCTTCCTGAGACCGGAAAAATTCTCTCGTCGCATCCCTGAACGCTCTTTCTTCCCGGTCAGTCCGATAAACGTATTGCTTCCAATAGTTCTCTTTTTCTTCCTCGGTCTTTGGTATTTCGGGAAGTCGAAATTTTACACCGTCTTGACTTACGGGGTCAATCGATGGATTGGGTTCTTTTGCCGATAGATTATCGATGGATTGGTTTGATTCTCTTTCGTTTACATCTTCCTCTTTTATTTCTTCATATTCAGCCTGCTTTTCAGGATCATCCCCAATATAACGATTTTTCAACACTTCTATAGCATTGGTCGTTTTCCCCTCTTCCTCCGCTGCCGGTTCCCCCTCTCCTCCACCACCTTCAGGCTCTTCGGGAATCTCTTCACTATCGTCTAGCTCGTTTGGTTCAGGCTCGGGCTTGGGGTCGGGAGGATCGTGCTTGTCAAAAGTTATGGGAGTCAACGTTGAAGGCATATAGAGTTCGGCTGCCATACCACCACGAGGATCAAGGCCGTCTTCTATCCTTGCCTCATCAGGTGTCCATATTCCCTTGCCTATCTTTTCGGTGGCTTCTTTTAGGGAAAATTCCTTATCTCGTGGTATGGGTGAATCGTATTCGATATAAAGCCGATCATCCCATTCTTGAGCAAGTCGTGTTTCTATTTCCTCCCATAGTTTTAATCTGGGTTCTATACAATTCTCGTTCCATGAAACATGGGCTATAAAGGATGATGCTCGGTTAGCATTCTTGTGATGGCCGACCACTATTTCAGGTGTACTATACGCCCCAAAGAGTTTATCCTTTGACCACTGTGCCAGCTCCATGAAAGCGAAGTCCTTCGCACTTACCGAAAACACATGTGCTTTCATCCCCTTGGGAAGTATCGCGGCTCTGTGCTGTCGGCTCTCACCGGCATGCATCTTGTTCCATGAATCCCTGAATCTCCCCCGTTCTTCGTCTTGCATGTCATCATCGGTGGATTCAAACACAATATCGGGCCGGGCGCTCTGCTTGAAAAATCCTCTTTCATATACTTCGATATAATGGTCGATATCGGTGGCATACGCCTGGGCCTGGACAGGGCTCATCCCGTCAATAAGGTCTTCTGGATGAGGGTAATGTTGATAAATGACATCTTCGATCTTGTAAAACTTTTCGTCGCTGTCTCCGGTCCTGAAATAAAATCCTTTCAGAAAATCGCGATTTGTCTTCCCTTGGTCAAAGCGTAAGAAAGTGTTTGGAGTAAATGGCCACAGTTCGTAAGGAAAGCCGAAATTGTCTCTCATGATCATGATCCACATCTTGCCGGTGAGATCCATTGACATTTGGCAAAACTGCATCAAAAATCTGCCGGTTATAAACTGGTTCGGCTTTTCAAGAAGATCGAGGATGGGATGAGTTTCTATTTCGGTCTCTTTGCCCTTTAACTTCAAATGACGAGGGATCGAGACCACCCGCCGTTGAATGGCGTTAACTATGTCATATATCCAGGATCTATATTCCTGGAGTTGAGATCCGAGCCCTCGTTTGCCTGCGCTGTCTACTCCCTCGATATGCTCAAAGAATTGGTTCAGTCCAGACCAGGATTTCTTTTCGTATTGTTCGGCAAGGACAGATCTCCCGAGCCTGTCCATTTCGGTCCGCTGCATACGGGCCGTGAAAGGGTTATTCAATTTATAGCCTCATTTTTTGATGCTCCGGGCTGCATAGTTCGTATCATATCCTCAAATTCTTGTTGTTCTCTTTGACATTTGTCCTTTATTTCTTGTAGGTATGCTTGAAAGTGAACCTCTTTAATTGCAATAATAACACCGTAAATCCCTACAATGATTCCAAAAAAAAATAATGCTAAGTTGAAATATTTTGATGGATCAGTCACAAAACCAATAAAATTCAACCCCGCAAATACAAACATTGTTATAGATATAGAAATCAGGACAATCAATATTTTTGTCATTTTTCCAAGCTCCAAGCCATTATATCATTTAACGAAGTTATAAATTATTAGACCGAGAAGAAATAGAATAATGTAATCAAAAAAAACCTCATAAAAAAGAAATAGAACAACATAAATTATTCCACGGCCCAATCTCTTAATTTCTTCCGATAAATCTTCGTATAGTTTTATGGCCATTTATCTAAATCCGGGCCGCCTTGGGAAAAATAGAAAACTAATGCTGTAATCATTATAATCATATAGAAAAATCAAATTCGCTCATCTATCCAAGCTCCAAGCCATTGCGATATAATGCGCTGCCTTCAATAAATCCAGGTCGTCATATGTCCGGCCCTCTCGGTCGGACTTGTTCCCATACCGACACAACATTACCCTGGCCGTGCCGAGTAAATAACCGAGCTTCTCCTTCTTGCTTTTCATGGTGCCGAGGACAGCATCGATGACTTGCAAGTTCCTGTCCGTTGCATATTTTTCAACTTGAGTGGAAACAATATGAGTTTCGGCAGCGTCGGAGAATAGTATCCAGTTCTCGATGGAGGCAATGCTTTTAGGTGCCACTGTCAAATCGTCCTCATCGTTTAATGTTGGTCTTGGGCACTCTTTGTAATCACAAAGAGGCGAATCTTTGATGTCTGATTCTGTTACCACAACAGCCGCGCGGTTTTTGTAGGTGCAATGTTCTATGTTTCCAATATGTACTCTGTGATGACATTTGGGTGGTTCGACTTTCCTCTCCCCTTTGAGCATTTCGTGAACGGGCATATCAGCACCAGTGCCGGTAACTAAGGCATCGTCAATGGGGGAAGCAACGTCCGATTCCTTAATTATCTCATTGCCTTCAGGCCATTTTGGAGATTTAGCTTCCTCCTCCATGAGTATTTTGGACACTCTGATTAACTGCTCGGCCATAGCTTTCATCGATATATACAAATCAGACATTCAAACGTCCTCCTTTTCCTTGGCTTTGAGATATTTGATGATTGGGTTGATTGTATCACGCATATCGAAAGCATCATTCCAAGTCTCTAATGGTTTGAATTGTTCGGGAAGTTCTGGTTTGGATTCCTTTGGTATCCAACAATTTACATCACAAGCAAAGTCCCGAGTTGTGTGGACTCCTGTAAATTCTGAATGACCTCGCATTTGACACCATTGTCTGAACTTGTGCTCATTGCCGATCCAATGATCGCATGTGCCACAAGTATGGGTTTCTTTGTCCTCAAATCTATCTTCATTTTGTATCCAGGTAATTACCCTCTTGAGTTTTTCAAATTCACAAATCAACCAATTAAAATCCTCCATGGTTAATTTCCAAAATCCTTCTTTTTTAATATCCTCGAACCTATCCATTCAATGTCTCCCTTCAACTTCCTTGCACAATACAAGCAACCTCAGTCCTTATTGGAGCGTTTGCAGTCACGCACAATTTCCTTATGTTCCGATCAACCTCTTCCTTGCTCTTCGGCTTCAACTCCCCATGCTTCTTAACAAATGCCTCCCTGACCGGCCCCCGCCTCTCCTCCGCGTCCACTTGAGCCTTTTTCGCCCTTGCATCCTCGATTTTCTTCCGGTCCGACTCGCTCAGCGGTTTCGGTTCTTTGAATCCAACCTTGTTCTCAAATATAGCAAAGAAGATCCGACCATCCTCTTCGGTCTGCTTGAGTATGCCCTTTTCTCTCCAATCCATGTATTGGGATTTGATCTGGTTCCAATCTCCGATGTAGGTACGGACTTCGGGAACGTAAAGTATATCGAATAGTGCGCTAATCACGTCACGACTGATTGAGAGATTATGTTTTGACGTGTATAAATCCTGGACTTTTGAAATGTCAGGCTTGACCACGCCAACGTAGATCATCGTATATCGCTTATCGCTCTTCTTTGTGCCAGTCATTCTTCCTCTTCGTCTTCGAGTTCATTCTGCCTGGTTGAGCAAATTATATCTATCTCAATATCTTTCAACATGCCCAAAAGAACGAGATAGTCGTCTAAACTATATCCGCTAACAGACATTAAGTGCTTCGAGAATATCGCCGGTTGGAAAGCTGATTATTTTGGCGGTCATTGCTTTAATGTACTTTTCCCATTGATAAGCTTTAGTTTGAATATTCAATTTGTATCGCCGCTTACAACCAGAACAGCATATTTGTAAATCCGATCCCACAATCCACTTCTGATGTTCCCCGCAAAAACAATATATCATTCCTGCCGTTATTGCCGGATATTTAGATTCGACAGGATGTCTCATTGTTTCCTAGAGTCTACCCATGTATGCTTACCATCCTCTGAATGCTGGCATAAATCTTCACCATAACAATGCAGGCAATCACCGCAAGCATCGCAAAAATCCTCTCCGCACTTCACGTCTTTGGCTTCTTTAGGATTTTCGGCGCTCATTAAATCTACATTCCGTTTGGATTTACGTGAGCATCCATAAGCCATTCGATATTGTGAGAATGATAATTCTCAACTACAAAAGCCCCCTGGTGATCCTCGTGGCTAATCGAGAATCCATATTCTTTGCTGAGATCTACTATTTTTTGTAAAAAATCATCAACAGCACTGTTTTCGATGCAATCCGAACTTATGGCTGACCACCGTTTCATTTTTTACCTCTCGGGTTAATTGCTCTACATCGACCAGCTTTTATTTCTCTTATTAATTGTTGTGTATCTTTTATACAACAATCAAATTCTGTAAGAAAATATCCTATTTCTTGTTTCGAGTGACCATCGCTCCCACCTGTGGTTGGAAGGTTCAAGGTTTTCGCTGCCTCTAATGCTAACTCGTCTTCAAATGCCAGACAACGACCACTTAATGTTTCAATAGCTGCAAAGCCTGAATAATTAAAAATATCGTTTTTGATTGAGTGTTTGCTTGAACGAAAAGGATGACATGGAATGCAAACTCCTCCCAAACTATTAACATATTGAATTAATTGTTCTATTTGACATTTGTGAAATGGCAAATTACCAACACCAAACACAAGGATTTGACCCTTATCTGTAGTGACCTCAACTCCCCCAAAAACTTGGAAGTCTTCCGATTCGGATAAACTCGCGATTTCATTTAAGGGCCAAAAATAATCATGGTCCGTGATACAAACAGCATCAATATTTAATTTCTTCGCCTGTTTTACAAGATCTCTGGGCTCAAGAGTGCTACATCGATTTGAATATTTAGTATGGCAATGCAAATCAACAAACATTATCCCCTCGGATCGATCTTTCCCTCTGCAAGCAGTCTCGTCCAGGTTTCAGGATCAGTATGTTGACGAACGTTCTTGCTATACTTCCCGGAGGGAAGGAGAAAACTTTCCAGCTCTCTCGGAGCTGGCTGCGGTGGTTTACCGTCGACAAAAAGGACCTCCATCGATGAGCGTTTCTTTGGAGCTACCCAAGAAGCGACCGTGGCATCTCCGAGGTCTGGAGATCTGCCGATGCGCTTTTTCATCTCGTCTTTTTGCTCAGTTGTGTACTGGCCCTTCTTAGTGAAATCGTACCGGAATTGCGAAAGGTCCTGACCTATCTCTTCTCCATGCTCCTCGTCGGCCAGGTCAACATAGCCATTTTCAAAATCTTCCTTCATATGGAAGAGCGTTTCAACTTTTAATGAATCAAAGTGTTTATCATCTTTAGGTTTTGCATTCGGCCAGTATTCCATTACTCGATCTTTGATCTTTCTGTTTTCCTTCAGAATGTCAATTACGCCTTCGCCCTCGCCCGGTGCTTCGACTATGATTGCCTCAAGCCGCTTATTGTCCCGCCTGGCATGTCTGATTTCCTTCCCTGCCAACGATGTAAGCGAGCCCTTCCCGATCTTGTCGAGCATCCGAACACGGCCACCTATCTCCGCATCTGTTTTCTCACGCCGGGCTATCGCGGCACAATCGTTGCCATATCGGGCTATGTCCATACCATGAATAACGCCCCCGGTAAATTTGGGCCTAACTTTGTTTTTACCGAAAATTGTTTCATAATATCCTTTGTATCTGGACATCGGCATACCATCGGGATAATCATTGCCGGGGTCAAGAGCTGCTTCGACATATTTCAATCCGATAATGGCGTCTTCTGTTGTGGTCGGAAATTCTCCCAAAACGGCGTACTGATAAAAAGGACTGTTCTCGCCCCACTTCTTTTTCATCCTTGCAGGCCAATCCCAGGCACAAAGGGAAGGATGAACATTTTTGCCTGCCATGACGTTCGGCGTTTCGTATGCCGATATGCTGACGGTATTGTATCCTGAGCCTGGCCTAAAACAATCCGCAAATGGCATTAATGGATCGGTCGGATTGCCGATCGCTAACATTTTAGAATTGGGCGAAGACATCGCGTTTTCCATCGCTTCCCATGTCGGCGGTTCTATTCCACCGGCCTCATCGATAACCAAGAGGATATTTTCTTCATGAAATCCTCTGAAATTATCAGGATCGCTTGACGAGAATCCAATCCCGTACCATTTCTCCTCGTCAAGTTTGAGCTCGGTCTGAAGTAAGTTGCCGCCCAAAGGCCTCTTTGATCTGTTGTGTAACCTGGAAATTTCGCGCCATAATAAATGCCTCACCTGCCGGAACGTAGTAGCTGTGGTAATGAGGATCGACGGTTGATGTGTATAGATGTATTGTAAGCATAGTGCTGCCGCAATGTAGGTCTTCCCGGCAGTGAAACAACTCTTGACTGCGGTCTGTTTGTGGTTGACGATCGATCTTGCTATTTGATTCTGCTTTTCCCAAGTTTTAATCCCCAGGACATCTTTGAAAAATTCGACAGGCCTTGTCGCATAGTCCGAAGCCTTGGAGAGTAATGACATACACTATTCGTCCTCTAGCATCCTGATCCATTTTTCAGGGTCAGCTAAAGTTGCCAACATGAACTGAATCATCAATTGCTTAGTGTGTCTCGCTATCTCCAACCCCATTTGACCTTCACCGTTGAATCTCCACAATTCGTAAGTCCGGGATTTGTCATTATAGATGATATCGTATTCGTTGAGGTCGGGCATTAAGTCTCCTTGTCCTCATCTTTCATAAAATCGAGGAATGTTCCCCGGCTGGCCTCCAAATCGATATTGCCGTCCTTGTCGATCCTACCCTTAAGTCGCATATCCAAAAGACCCCTTAACACGTTCAGATCATTATCAAGGTCTCTTATCAATGACATTAGTTTGATTTCACTGCCATGACTGAATTTCTTCGTAGCTGTTTGCTTGATGGTCTTATCGTTTAATTTTTCAACCTTCTGCTCGGTCCAGCCTGTTCGGAATTCGTCAAGCCGGTTATGAGAATCGGCTAAACGCTTTTCCTTGATGCTGATTGCAATTTCGATCTGTTCGGGTTTGTCAAAGGCCCATCTCCGCTTGCAGTATATAACGGCTCGTTTGATAACTGTGTAAGAATAGCCAGTCTTTGCCTTGATTTCCTGGGGCGATAGACCTTGAGAATACATCCCAAATATATTTTGATATTTCGCCTTTGTTGTGTCCTGTTTTGGTTCGTCATTCATTTTTATAAAGTACCGATTGTAGACCGACCAAGTCATTGAAATAAAATCAAAAAAAGGCCGATAAAATATACCAGCCTTCAGTGTAACTACTTAAATTGATTATCTAAAATATAATTTTCATATTACTTTAAAAGCTCATCGATGCCGTTAAATGGATCTGATCCCCATTCCTCCGTTATATCAAATCCAACACTGCTCTTGTGCTCTGTCTTTTCAAGTTCGTGATATGTGTATGGAATATTCATTTTTATCGCTAATTTTAATTCATTAGCTGTTCCCTTGCTTTTGCTATCATGTATAAAAATCGCTCTATCTGCATCCCGCAATACGTCTTTTGATCTGTGCTCAAACGCACCTCTCAAATACTTGAAATTCAAGAAATATAATTTCAGTGGAATCGCTTTTTCTCTACACAAGTCCCGTGCAATTTCACAGACTCCCTCTGGCTCTGCATGGGTTATAATCTCAGTGATGGTGTACTTCTCAATCTCCTCCAAGAGCAATATTTTAACTCTTTCATCTTTTAAGGTCCTACTTCCATGTACTGACAATCTGGTTATCATATTGAAACCATCTCTTCAGACCTCAAAGGTTCCTTGCAAAACGCCCTCGTATCTTTTTTAATATAAAAAGTCTTGTTTTTCTCCCTCAATATTTCTATGCATTCATCCAATATCTCCCACAAATTTGGGCCCCAAGGCTCTGGCCAGTGGTTCATCTTGCCAATTTTATATCGATCGACAAATCCATAAGTTTCTTGTATCAGCCTTGGAGATTCCAGCGTTAATGGTTCTAAACTTACCCATGTCTCTATCCCAAGATCATGAGCCTTTTTAATAGCAGAGATGCGATCTCCCGGAAGAGCAGCCCCCGGCTCATATTTCTTAGACAATTCATCATCGAAAAATGTCAGCGAAGTCCCAAATGTATTTTTAGGGTTTTCGGAAAGTAAGTCAAAATCCCTGACTGCCCTTTCTCCCCCTTTTGTCAAGATTGCTATGGTACATTCGTTTTTATTTAATATTCCGATAGCTCGCCTTGTAATTTCCCATGTCGTTTCCAGGGGCTGGTAAGGGTCGCATGAAAAGCATAATAGGATCGGGCGCGGATCTTGGAAATATGACTCTGCGTCCAGGTCGAGATATTTCAATACGTCCTTTCTCGGTATAGGATTATTGAAACTATCTCGATCTACAAACGTGGCCGATGGTGCATAACAGTAAAGGCATGCATGGGAGCATCCCTTGTATAGATTCGCTGCCAGTGGGCTATACTCTCGCGCCCTCCCTTTCGGCTCATAAATTATTTTCATTTTACAACTCCTTTCGTTTGTTTGTATTAGATCATATTTAACGAAAGAAATCGAGTCTTTTATTGATAATAATGAGAAATCATGGACTATCGACTGGATCTAAACTAATTTTATAGCCAGGATGTAAAACATCTAACACAGTCTGGAGAATATCTTTTGATCTGTAAAATCTACCACTCGTGGATAAAACAGAAATGATTTTAACTGTGTCCATGAAATCGAATTGATCAAATTTTTTTGATTCCAAAGCTACACAAATCTTTTTTACAATTTCGGCTCTTTCAAAAGGTTTTAGTTCCACCATTATCTCCTATTCGCCCTTTGTTCAACGTTCGTGGCCCACCGACAATTATCGGGAGTATAGTCGCCATTAGGGTCCTTTCGATCAATTGTTAAACCTTCAGGTCTTTCTCCCATATCTTTTACGAAGTTCTGGAAGCTTTCCCTCCATCTATCGCAGACCTTAATACCCTGGCCACCATAATAGCGATATGCCTTATTTTTCTCGTTGGTACATCGCCCGATCATCCCCCGCCAAGTGTTGTACGTCTTTGACTGACTATCCGGGCCTTTATCAGGCACAAACTCACACTCGCATTCAGGACAAGTCACGGTGTTGAGTTTATCCTCATCTTCTCCGGATTCGCCGCCTTGCTCACCTAAACCGGGACCATCACTGAATAATATGTCCAGCTCTTTTCCGCTCCACATCCCCTTAAGTAAATTTCTATCCATTTCCTGTAAAATTGCAGGATCAAATTCCGAAAGATCCGATGCTCTGTTATCAAATAATGCCAATCTCTTCTTTTGATCCCCGGTCAATCCCTTTCGTCTTACAGCGACAATCTCGTTTCCGTCTGCCTCAACCACCTTTACCCGTTCTATTCCTGCCATGCCCGCCGCATCCACCACGCCATTGCCAGCCAAGACCTTCCCGTCCTCATCGATAACGATGGATCTGGCAGCACCGATTTCTTGAAGTGAATTTACGATTAAACCGATACCTCTTTCATTATGACGCCTTGCATTCATATTGTCCGGTTTAAGATCGCCTATGTGGTTGATTTCTTTTTTGTTCATCTAATAATCGCTATAAAGAGTTTCCAACATTTCTATGTAACCAACTAAACTCTCCATCTGTGCCCTCTCCCAATCAATCGCATGTTTCTGAGCGAATGTTTCACGCCCAATGTTATGAACTTCTGAATGGTGCAAAGCGCAAAGTGGTACTGTCTGGTAATCGCTCCCGCCCGATCCTATCGTTTTAACATGGTGTGAATGAATCGTCTGATCACATCGATAGCTTGTATCTTTGCAAATGCAGGATAATCCTTTAATGTGGTTCAGATAACTCTTGTTTTTTTTCCTCACGGTTCCCCACCTAAACAAATCGCCATATCCATAAACCTATCTTTTCGGACTTGTATTACCTTTATCCCCATTATCTCAAATTCTGATTCTTCACCTTCCTTGGGAGGATAAAGCGCAATCGGCGAACATGATCTGGGATCGTAGGCAAATTTCATGTCCCTTGTGTCTTCATAACCAAGTAATATTACATTAGGCTCATGCTCATACTTTTTTATAAATGCTTTGTAAAGTTCATTGACTTTTCTTATGAAATCCATTTTTCACCCGCAATATGAAAATCCGCAGAAATTGCAGCTTAAACAACCGCCTGCCGGGATCATATCAAATCCGCATTCAGGACAAACATCGTCTTTGATATTCGTCTTGACTTCTTTATCCGTATCAAAATAAATCTGTGCATCTAATTCTCTTTCGGCAGAGACAACAGTAGACTCCATCATATCACCCCCCTTCTTGATTTTTTCACGCCTCGCCGGCCAATAAGAAAGGGGTCGGTTACCGCAGTTGACTCCGCATTATTTAATGCCGGAGATTGTTTCCTTAATTGTCGCTATTTTGTTCTACTACAATAAACTTGTAATCCTCTTCTTCTCTGATCCAATCGCGGATTCGTTCAATCGGGATAAAAAGGCCCATATGTGTGATAGGTGTTCTTCCCCAATTAGTAACTGCAACTCTTGAGGGAATCCCAATTAAATAACCTTCAGTATTAAACATCGCTCCACCCGAATTTCCATATATAATCTGGGCCGAACTCATGTGGTAAGGTAGCGAATCTAATTGTTTGTTTAACCTGGTAATTATTCCGACAGATGGCAATGGTGGAGCCGAGAGACTGCAACCCACCGCAATGGATTCGTCCATAACGTAATATATCTCGCCCGGTGGAAGTAGTTTTGCAACGTAATCAACCTTTTCCTCAAGACGGAGCTTTATGATCGCCATGTCTTCCGTTTTATTATAAATGACAATATCGCCTTCAACCTTCATAGTGCCTATTGGGGTTGAGATGTTGGTGTATTTGAAAATTTCCACATAGACGATGGACCTTTTTTCCTTCTTGATGTCCTTCCCTTCATCCGAATCCCACTCTTCAAATATTCGAATGGCAGAATCTATAACATGGTGATTTGTCAATATGTATGTTTCCCATTTACCATCGGTGCTTTCCTGGGAATAGACGACGGTTCCAGATCCTCCTCCGCTCTGGGTTGTAACTCTAACAACTGGATAGATATATTTTTCATGTGCCTCTTTTCCTGTCATCACTGCCCAGGAAGTTGATATCAATACAAAAGCACTGATCAGCAAAAACACCAGGATCTTTTTCATTACCCTCTCTCCTTTTTCGTTTTTTGGCTCCGGTGGCCACCGAACCACGAACTTTTCTTTTCTGCTCAGGAGGCAGTCGCTGCCCGCTTCTAAACCCCGCCACGAGACGGGTCACTCTATATTACAAGACCGGAACATATCTCACGCTGACATTTTTTCCGGTATTTTTTCAAATAGTCCCTGGCCCTGTATCTTGCCCGTGAAATATACCAACTTCGGGTCATTCCGTCGGGTGATTCCAGGATCGCCAGGGCCATTTCTTGAACTAAATCTTTCTCATAGCTGAGGTCTCCTTTCGCTAAAACCGATGCAATTTTCTTGAGGATTAACCCCGTAACAATTTCTTCTTTCATGACTCTTGTGAATCTACAAAGAATTAAACGGGATGTTCTGCAACCACCCTTCTAATTTTTTTAACTATTTGCGATACTCTTTGGTGAGTTATCCCGAAAGTCAACCCGATCTCTTCCTGTGTCCATCCATCCATGTGCATATCAAATATCTTGTAATCTCGGTTAGTTAAATGATGAAGCACTTCATCCATCGCTTCAACCAATCGCTCTTCGATGTAATTCTCCCCCATCACGTTCCCTTGAGGGATCACTGTCCCAAACGACCATCTACATCTTGCCTGCCAATCAATAACTCGTTGGATCGGATCTATGTAATCAGACATGGAACGGTCCCTTTCTTCCGGGGCCGCCGTGTTAGGGTAGGCTCCGGTGACTTGATTTAGTCCGCCGGGTTAGGGTGGGACATTGACAATAAACTTATCTTGATAATTTTGCTAATTCTGAATCAACTTAAATATCTCAAGTGCTGCTATCATCAAGGCGCTGCTTAAAATCAAACAAATAACTATTTTCCCGATTGAACACATTATATCTGCCAGATCAGCTTTGTTCATCCCTCGGCCTTCGTTGGATAAAATCGAAGAAGTTTTCCTTCCCTCTCGCACCTAATGCCTGGTATCTCCCCCATCTGCACCCATTTGGATATCGAAGATTTAGCCGATGTCATTGAAGCATAATGGTGATTTACTCCTTCGATAAGTTCCTTAAGATTACACCCAGGATACCGGCCAACATATGCTTTTAACTCCCGACAAGTTCTTCTATACGGAGTATAGTGTTGACCCGACGTTCCAGCCTCAGCGAAAGTTTTATGCTCTTCCGTTAATTTATCCGTGATCCAGTTTGTCCTTGATTTTCGGTGTAGTTTCGGTTTCACTGGAAAATTTCTCCATCTCTATTCCCTTGGCCTCCAATCCCCAGGCTCCAAACTTCTCTGAATGCCATCCTTATCAACATAATATCCCCTCTTGAATTTCCCTTGACGAGCCACCCCCCAATGATCTGTGAGGATCTTGCTTGGGAAAAGAGTCACGCCCTGCCTATCCTCGATCTGATAGAATTCGCTTTCGAGAAATTCAAGTTTGCGGTCGTGGTCGGTGTTGGATGTCATCAATTCTCATCCCCATATTTTAAATATCTTTTGCCTTCATAAGATTTCTTACCGGTCGATTGCCATCCTTCGCATGATGGATATTCGCATTCGCAAGGTATTACTAATAAAACCAAGTCAAATTCTTCCTCGGTCATCCTGCTATACTTGCAATAGTTGGCCTTAAATGCTTCGGCAGTCAAAATGGCGCCTCCTTTCCTTTTGGCATTATCCACCCATTGCAATCACACGTCAGACAATCCTTACTGGACAGCATCGGTCCAGGGACCCAATGAGGTAAAACTCCAAATCCTCCACATTCATAACAAATTACTGCGCCCTCTGGAGGATCGGTAACGAGATCGCTAATTTCAATGTCACTCATACTGTAAACTCCTCTGCTATCTCCATGTCCCGCCCGCCTCGAAATGATTTTGCAGTGTCTTGATGTTGATGTTGGGGAGATCGCTTCCACCAATAAACATTTTACCCACATCCACTCACTCATCAGACAGCAACTCACATCTTTTCCACAGCTCGGTCTCATCTCATGTTTACCCCGATGATTACAACGGGCTGGACATTCATCTTCGCTGAATTGATCGCAGATATACATCAAAATGGAATATCATCCCCACCATCGTCCCCCGGCGCTTCCTGAGAACCTCCTTCCTGATCCTGCCGTCCACCATCCCCCAACATCTGCATATTCTGAGCAACGATCTCAGTGGTCCATCGTTTGTTACCGTCCCGATCTTCCCATTCTCTTGTCTGAATCCTGCCCTCGATGTAGACCTGCTTACCCTTGACAAGATACTCTCCACAAATCTCGGCCAGTTTCTTCCATGCAACGATCCTATGCCATTCCGTCTTTTCCTGGCGCTCTCCATCTTTGTCGGTCCAGTTCTCACTCGTTGCAATATTGAAAGTAGTGACTGGCGTTCCGCTTTGCGTGTAGCGGACTTCCGGATCGCTGCCCAATCTGCCGATTAATATAGCTTTATTTACTCCTGACATTTTGATCCTCCTTAAAGCGGATTTTCCCTAAGCTCCCCAATTCTCTTGACAATCGGCTCAATCTGAACATAATCACCACTTTCCCATGATCCCTCAATAACCGACAAGACCACATCAAGCCCGCTGTTGTACGCCCGTTTACAATGTGCTTGTATGGTTTCAGCCTTTTCGTCCGCATCAGCCCCCGCCTTGAACATAGCAGCTAAGATGAAACCGCCGATGGTTCCGATTAGAAGTGCTAACCAGATTGCTCCCCAGAAAAACCAGCTATGGAAATAATGTTCCATTTTGCACCTCTTTATCCGCTTGTTAAAATAGTATGTTTAACTTCCCACAATAATTGAGCTTTTTCCTGAAATGCCTCCTCATCATAGGCAGGAACTTCACCTCGGTGTATTCGATGCTGATTTAAGGCTATCATCCCCTGTACTTCAGTTTGTATCGCTGCAATTTCTGCCGACATTGCCATCAACCAAGATTCCATTTTGCACCTTCCTATCTAATCGTAATATTCCCTTATTTCTTTTATATGGTCTTCAATCGTTGGACATCGCTCCATCATTGACCCTTTCCGTTTTTCACGTTGATGAAAAATAATCTTCATTCTCTGAGGACCAACTCCCTGGATACTAACTCGAATCATCCTGTCATGTGCTAAAACAACCAGAATCGTAAGCCTATCAAAATCAATGGTTGCTAAATCTCCATAATATATATATTTGATATGAAAATCATTGGACCAATCGACCCGCTTGAGAGCCTTGTAATCCAAGTGGTAAATACCCATAAACATATCACCAAGTAAATCAGCGACATTTTTCCGAGCTGCGACATTTCTTTCTTTAAGCTCCTTTCTATCCATTCTGCCCCACTATATTTCATAATTTATCATCCTCCTATCGTCTGTAATCTGACAACCTCAGCGATACAAAGCGCGTCTGCTATCCACCAGTCCTTTTTCTTCACAATAGGCGCCTCTGGCCACTTACGGCGAGCGTATTTAACAACGGGCTCTTTGCCCTTTTTGGCAGCACCGATAAGTTTCCGCCATTTTGAGGAATGAATAAGCTCGTAGCTGATCAAGAATGAGTCCAGGACTCCATCCCATTGACCACAGTTCCGAGCAAATGAAAATATGGACGTTCGGCCCCACTTTGGATCTGCGTTGACGTTTTCAAGCCCTGCCCTGATTTGACGAAAATCGTTTACATTTAATGCTCGCAAAAATGCCGCCAAATCTTTATGGTTGCTGAAAGTAGAAATAAACATTGACTTGATGTCTATCCTAACCGCTCCACCAAGTTTTCCAGGATCTATGCCAACAAATATCATCTCTCCACCTTCCATCTAATTTCCAACGGGCCAAAACAAAAGGCTTGATCGTGAAATGTTATTGTTTTCGGCCATAGAGACCATATCATTTGCCAGTCAAAAGGATTCGGCCAGAACCAAAAAGTGTATTTTCCCAGTTTAAACATATCACTTCCCCTCAATCTCGTCTGCTAATTGTTTGAGAGTATCCGCCTGATCTCTCCATCCCCACAATGAGGATAAAAGGCCGGGGCTACCATCTTCTTTCATGAACAAATCAGCTTTATCTCGGACCATTTTGACAATCTCCTCGAATCTTCTCCTGTTCCACATCAAAGCAGATGCAGCGGCTTGTTGGGAAACATCCTTCAGCGCTTTGACATACCAAGTTTCATGGATGCTGCATTCAGTGAGCTCACATTGTTCTATGTCACCCTTTATCGTACAATGCGTACATTGGTCCATATTTCACCTCACCTGCTCTGGTTAGTTAGGCGTTTTCGTTTTCTCCCTCTTCCTTATCTCTATCGTTAGGACAAACATCCATCACAAATCTTATTGCCATAGTTGCTACATGTATGGCCTCTTTTCGCATGAGTTTTGGGTTGTGTGGGTTCTTTTTTATTTCATCCCACAATTCGTCCATCTCCTCCAAAATAACAGCATATCCTTCATGGGCACTATTCATGCCAGAATGATAAGTTGTGGCTCTGTTCATTTCCATCGACAAATCGTGCAATAAATTATTTTGAATCATTTTTCTCAATCCTCCTCCTCTTGAATACAAATCAGCCGCATTGACTCAAAAATGTCCTTTCCTTGGTTTTTGCCAACTTTTTTAGGCTCTAGCAACACGGATTGAGGAGCAGAAAGGGCAATTTTTACAATACGTGATTTAACTGCCTCTCCTCTATCACATATTTGAGCCGATGCATAAGCATCCCAAGCATCCAAAAATTCAACATAAAGATATTTTTTCATTATCATTTCACCTCACCCGCGCCGGTCGTGGACGGGTTTTATATCTCTTTTGCGTTTTTAATCAATTCATCAACTCCACCGCCGCGAGGACCAAAAGCCTTATCTAATGCATCTTTACCGAACATTTTCTTAAACCGTTCCATGCCTTTAGGGTCATCTATCTTAAATGTAGCGATAGGCTCTGGTCCATCAGGAAAGTCTTCCCGATATGCCTTTTCTGCTTCCTCAGGGCATGCCAGACAACCCCTACCATCACAAAATTTACAATCCCTGTAAATTCCTCTTTCTTTGTCGAATCTTAATTGTACCGCCCTCACACCATCCTCCCTTTCCGATCCATCCCGAAAACAGGCTCCAGGCCATCCAGATCATAATCGACGCATTGAGTGCGTATGGTATTGCCAGCCTGCATTAGGCCCCAAAACCGCTGGATGCTCGCAGTCAGGTAAGTTGGCTTATTGGAGAGAACCCCCTGGATATCACCTGCCCGCTTCAATTTCAGCAAGTCGTTGATCACTTTGCCACATTGTTGCACCTGTGCTGTGAAACTCCCACCATTTAGTTCCAGCGACAAAAGCTCTACGAATATCATTTTTTGGCCACGTTCCTTCAATCATTGTATCATCCACCTGTCCCCAAAAGACAGGCTGACAACCTTCCTGGAGAGCTTCCCTCATCTCATCTTCTTGATCTTTCTCTAAATTTATTTGAGCAAGGAAGCCCGCTCCGCTATGAAAATCATGGATTGATAGCTCAATCCCTTTTTCTGTTCTATAAATGCTCTTTCCGTTTTTTCGCCAGTCATCAAAAACTAACAACATTTTCATGGTCCATTCCTTTTGGTCATAGGTTACAAATTTTTTATCAAAGCAAACAGATCGTCATCCTCGATATCTTCAGGGACATTTGGTTTGCCAGATACCGCACGATAAACAAATCCACCAGATTCTCGTATGATTAAAACAGACTCCCTTGATGTTAATCGTTCCCATGAACAAAGAGCATCGGATAACCTTATGATTGCCTTTTGTACTTCCGCGTCTGGATGTATTATTCCCGTCACCTCCTTTTCTCCTTTCTAATGTCCTCGGATTTTCCAACCCTGGCTTTTGCAAATTGCTACAACTAAATCCCTGTCCGACATTTTAGGTGGCCCAGATTTCCATAACTCTCGTTTTTCCCTAAACTGCCATAAACGTTCTTCGTGCTGATATGGGCATTCCCCACCATTTGCCCATTGATTAAATTGTTTAGGATAAGGATGGCCCCAAGCATCTCTACGCATCAACTCCGTTGTTAATTCATCTGGAAGATTATTTAAAAATATTGACGAAAGTAGTCTGATCGAAGGAAAAAGATAAAATTCAATTTCGGCTCCACGCAGGTCGGCTTCACTCAGGTTGGCTCCACCCAGGTTGGCTCCACTCAGGTCGGCTCTACTCAGGTTGGCTCCACCCAGGTTGGCTCCACGCAGGTCGGCTTCACTCAGGTTGGCTCCACCCAGGTTGGCTCCACTCAGGTCGGCTCTACTCAGGTTGGCTCCACCCAGGTTGGCTCCACTCAGGTCGGCTCCACTCAGGTCGGCTCCACTCAGGTTGGCTCCACTCAGGTCGGCTCCACGCAGGTCGGCTCTGTCCACTTTTTTTATAATTTCACCGGTAAACCTGTTTTTTATCTCAACCATAGTTTTCTCCTTTTAGTCAAACATCTCCATCTGAACGTTGTTCAGCCTCTCCTCCTGGTGATCCTGGTAAACCAAATCAAGTCTTGGCTTTGTTAAGTTCTTCTCGGTGAAGATTTATATGGGCAGCTCTTGTAACTAAAGATAAATTTAAAATGTCATCGTTGAGAGCATTTTTATCAATATGGTGAACGAGAAACCCGTTTGGAATATTTCCCCTATTTTTCACCCATATAAATTTAGAGTGTTCTATCCATACGTTAGGCTCCTCGACTTTAATCCATTTACGGGAAGTCTTGTTTTTATCAATTCTTATTCTGATTGTTCCTACCATTGTCCAATTGATAGATCTTTGGCCTTTTTTGAATTCACTTTGCGGGCAAAGGTGAATTCCTTTTTTGCCCTTATTCCAAGGTATATTACCTTTTGAAAAGCTTGTTTTGTTCGGGTCATTTCCTTTGGCATATTGATTGCCTAACAAAGATTGATATTTTAGCAACATCATTCCCTCCCTATAATAAATTTATTTATTATAGAATATCACAGGGAGTGGGACATGTCAAGTAAAAATATTACCCTTCCCCTTACTTGTAAAGAAATCCTTTACAACTCAAGTTAGTGTATCTTGTGTTGTATGTCTCCTTCATTACTCGTCGTGAATTTTAACAACTTGGCTACAAAGCCCGACTTTTACCGCCGTACCATTGAAAAGACCGCAAATATCATACTTTAGGGAGACTGTGCTTTTATCAAGATACGTCAACACGGCCTTTTTTTTAACTTCCTTCTTGTTCCGGTTGTCTTTAAAGTCAACGTAGGTAACAAACTTATTTAAGTGCGGTTCCAGTTCTTTGAGTAGCATTAAAATCCTCCTCAACCCGCGCCCATGGCCGATGGCCATAAGTGGCGTTTATGGCCATTTTTCTCAATAAATCCATCACATATTATTGATTGAGATTTCCGATCTAAAAACTCTGTATACTCCAAATCACCCATAAACCCTCAACCCCATCTCCGCCAACCTCTTCCTCGGCGACCACGGCTCTTTCGGCAATTCGACGCTGTGTCCGTTGTGCCGTTTCAGTTTGAGTTTGACCATGGCGTCTGTGTCTCCGCTCAGGGCTGCATTTTCGAGTATTTTGTTTTCACGTTCACACTTTTTGATGGATTTGTCCATTTGGTTGCGAAAAACTTTACCCCATGACTCATTATCCAAATTCTCTGTTTTGACTGTTCTTGCTATTGTTGGCAGTCGAGCCCCACTTTTTTTGATGATAAGAGGTTTTTGGTAATGCTTCCGATTTTTTCGACAATCTAGGCATATACCTTTTCCTGCGTTCGGATGCTCATCACTTTTACATATTTCACATCTGTCTAGCCAAATATGCTCTTCACCGACTCCCGGCTTATAATATTTTCTTTTAAATAATGACGGGTCAATCCAAAATATTGTTTGAGTATTTTGATGTTTATCCTTTGCACACATTTTTAATGGAAAATATTTTCCAAGTCTGCGAAGTTGACCATCGGCAGAATTCTTTGAACATTCCATATATTCGCTGATTTGTTTGAAAGATCTAAAACCTGAGCAAAGAAAATTGTAAAGCCTTTTTTGCCTCTCGGAAAGTGCAGTTGTGAACCACATTACGTTCATTCTTTTCGCCCCCGGTTTTTTATATATAGCTCATGATTTCCCAGCGGTTTTTTACTTGCCAAGTTTTCCTTTACAAGTTTCTTCCACAGTGGCGGTTTTGTAACACCAATCCCCTTCCCGGACCATTCAACCCAATAATTCCACCAAAGCCAAATCATTGGAGCCACAAGCCAGGAACGTTTGTCGGCGCGGGAGAGTTTGCTCTGCCTACTTCCTGATTCTTCGGGACAATGGCCAGCGCACATACAATATGCATACCAACCATAAAAAGCATGTTGCTTCCTTTTATAAAATTTCCTTGTTATTTTGTTAGCTAAATGGGCTCCTTTTTTCCAATGCCCAATTTTCGCCTTATCGTCCGAAAGATATTGTCTCCCACAAACCCCAATATCGTGAAAAAAAATGGATATAAACTCCCACCACTTAGGGAATTCTCGATATTCTAAACGCCAGGCAATCAGAACACATAAAGGGTGGACAAAAAATTGATGACATCCGAATAAAAAAGAGCGCGTCCCCTCCGTCATATTTCCCCTCCATCCCTGTAAGGCTTTCTTTCTTCGACATGCTTCTTTTCAATGTCCCGAAACGATACCGTTCTGTCGTCAAACATAGCGTCCACGGTCCATGTCGGGCCATTCCGCTGTTTGCCAATAATAATCTCCGCCTTGCCCTGGTGATCCTTGTCACAACTTTTACCCTTTTTGCAGTCGGAACAATATTTTTCGTCCCGATAAACAAAAATCACAACGTCCGAGTCCTCTTCAATTTCACCCGATTCGCGTAGATCGGAAAGGATCGGCCTCTTGTCGTCACGTGACTCTAAATTCCGGTTGAGTTGACTCAGGAGTATAACCGGGATCTTTCGCTCCTTTGCCAACCCCTTGAGTGCCTTGGTGATCATTCCGAGCTCTTCGTGCCGTTTGGCAACTCCCTGAATCATCAATTGAAGGTAGTCAATAACCACAAGGCCGATATTTTCCTTGACACACATCATTCTGGATTTACTTTTTACTTCCGTCACCGATATCGCGGCTGTGTCGTCAATGAATAAAGGTCTTTTTGCCATCAAATCTGCCGCAGTAAATACACCTGACCAGTTAACGTTTCGGCTCGCTGCTCTCAGTTTTGAATGAGCCTCCCCGGTCAAATCCGATAACATTCGCTGAACCAGGGATTCTTTTGACATTTCCAGCGAAAATATCAGCGAAGGAATTCCTCCTTTTGTCGCCTCCTTGATCGCTTTCAGCGCAAAGGCCGTTTTTCCCATGCTTGGCCTTCCTGCAATTATTATCAAATCACCTTCTTGCCATCCGGCCAGGGCAGAGTCCAGATCCAAAAGTCCGGTTGAAATTCCGGTTAATCCCCCCGGTTGGTCCTGCATTTTCATATATCGATCGATGAGTCTGCTCGTCGGTTTCGACACATGCTCCACTGGGTTTGTCCGTTCCTCTTCCATCAACAAAACACTACCCGACGAAAGATCATCTAAAAAACTGTCAGCCTCTTCGAGTGGGTGACTGTATGCCTCCGTCATTTTGTCCACCATGAAGAAAATAGCTCTTCTCATCTTCGAAGCATTCCGAATCGTCCTGGCATAATAAGCCACATTAGCTGACGTGGCTACAGTATCGGCGAGTGCCCTGACGTAATCAGTGCCTCCCACTTTGTCCATTTTTCCCTTTTCTTTTAGTGCATTTGATAATGATACCAAGTCCACAGGATCACCCCGTTCGTAAATATCAACGATATACTGAAAGAGCTGTTGATGGGATTCTTTATAAAAGTCGCTGGCTTTCACAAGTTGCATCACCTCTGGGATCGTCCGGTTATCCAACAAAATTGCGCCAAGGACTGCCATCTCCGCCTCAATGGACTGGGGGGGAATTTTCATGCCCTGTTTGGGTGTGGGGAAAAGTTCCACTTATTCCTCTTGGTCGAAGCGGGAATGGATTCGGCCAGGGCCTGGTTTCGGTGATTCTTTTTTCTTTTTTTGAGTCAATAATTTGTTTACCTGTGATTTAAATACGCCGATTGAATAGGCGCTATTTGTAATAAAAGGATCGTCTGATTTGAAGAATATTTCACCAAGTGAAATAAGTTTTTCTATTTCATATCCTTGAAGAAGGTCCTTGACAATACTTCCATCCTTACCACCGACCACTTGATAAGTTTCTTGAAATTCTGCTTTGAACTTTTCAAACCACCAGTCAATAAATTTTTTAACATTAGGATCGGGGGGCTTTAGGGGGTTCTTCTTTCTTTCTTCTTTATTCTTTATTCTTATACCCCTAAACGGTAGGGCTGAGGGTAGGGTGAACGGTAGGGCAAAGGGTAGAGGTTTTTTACCTACCCCTAACCCTACCGTTTGCCCTACCGTAGAACCCTCTTTTTTCGCATTTTGGCAGTTAAACGGTAGGGTGCAGGGTAGGGCTGAGGGTAGGGTTGAGGGTAGACATAATGGTGCTGAAGATGGCAAAAAAACAGGGTGGTCTAATAAGGGCAAAGTGAAAGGGGGCTTGAAGATCTGGTCTTTTTCTATATCCCAAAATTCCAATTTGGACGGCTTGAAAACATATATTAATGTAAAAAATAACACCTTATTTCTGCCATCAAATTCATCGAAAATTTGAGAAAAACGATCAGATAATTTCTTTCCTTTTGCTGAAAACATGTCCTGATAAATGTGAAAATCATTATTCCAAATGTACTCTTCGCAGTCGATCCAGACCCGTTTTATTAGACCAACTTTTAACATTAATTCTTTCTCTTCTCGCCATTTTTTGAGAGCTTTCAGTCCATCATGAAAACTTTCATAGACATAAGAGACAATTTCGGATTCTTTATATGGTTGTAATGAAGGTTCAGCGAGGAGCCCTGGAAATGTTTTTATATTACCCATACAATATAAAAGCCACCATCTCCACCGTGTACCGTCGTCGGGCAGAGCGTTTATTTTGCGACCTTTTCGTCCAGACCTTAGAAATTTAATATATCCATCTGGTGGCATTTAATTTCCTTCTCCTATATTAAGGACATCGGCCTTCAATCCACGTTTGTCTTGAATTCATCCGCTTTGTATATAGAGTAAATGATTTTGGATTAAATTCTTTCGGCCAGTCGGTTTGATGCCAATAATTACGAAATTCATACAATGAAGATTCGGCAATTTTAGCTGCACTTTTTTGGCTGTTTGCAATTATTAAACCATATCTGGTTCCGTCAAGATTTTCATGATAACATTTCACGAACATAAAATTCAATCCCTTTTACTGTTTTTGATTTCACCATCCTCAATCACAACCCCCAATTTTCCCGACTCATCCATTTCTTCAAACCATAATTGGTAGTCTTTCTCGCCGATAATTTTTTTGATCATCTCTTTAGTTTCAGAGTCAAGCAACGATCCATCGGTTATTCGAATAACTCGAATCTTAGGGTTAAGTGCCATCGCAATATGGAGTCCGACAATCCACTTTTCAGAGTTGGATATCTCCGAAAGTTCAATCCCCTCGTAGGTGACTTTGCTGTCCTGGAAGTTCAGGCCATCCAATGGCATTTGTGATTTCAAAACAAGGCTCTCTTTGTAGTCTCGAATATTGTTAAGCCCGGCTGTCAAATCTTCCGTTTTTGTCTTGGCATCCCCAAACTCTTCTGTCAGTTTCCTTTTCTCTGCCACTTTACGAGCGATATCATTTGTATTGTCGGCTTCGGAAATTTTCTTGTCGATTTCGGTATAGTCCGAGTTTTTCAGACCGTTCACCTTTTCATTTTGCTTGTCGATTTTGTCGAGTACTTTTTTGAGCCCCTTTTTTCCGTTGTCACGATACTTTTTTGCTGCGACAAGATCTGTCTCCAAATTTCGAATTGTCTTCTCGATTGTATGTACTTCGCTGTCTAATTGTTCTATTGCGTGATCGGATTTCCCGCGCTCAATTTTTAACAAGGAAAGCACCTGGTATTCCTTCCCGTTTTTTTCGTCGACAAGTTCTAATTGTCTTTTTTCCTCGAACAATTCAGCCACGCTCACCGGTTCGGAGCTTTCCATGCCTTCCGGTATAATGATTCGAGAAAGCGCGCCTTCAAGTTTTTTGACATCCCGATTCAGGTCGGATCTTGAATCATACAACTCGGTGTATGCCTGTTTGAGTTTTTGGAGTGCATTCCCGGAAAAGGGTCCATTCGCGCCGATCTCCTTGAGTCTGTTTTCGTCCACTTTTATGCCGCTCAGGTTGATGAGGGTTTCGACCTGCTTTGTTTCATCCATAGCTATAAATTTGAGAGGGTCGAAGCTGATTTCGCCGACCATTTTGTCAAGAAGAGCCTGGGGAGATCGGAAGATTGCACCCTCTTTATTTTCGATTTTGAGATAATTTTTTATCTTTGTGCATGTCCATGTTACGACATATTCATCGAGATCTATTTTCACATATCCTTTTTCTTGACCTTTTCGTATCACCTGCGCCGGAACATTTTTTGCCCCGGCCAAAGCATATACTATACAATCCAGGACCGACGTTTTGCCCTGTTTGTTCTTGCCTGAAATGACCACAAGGTTGCCGTCCGGTTCGATATCAATGGCAACCAACCTCTTGATGTTTTCTGCCTGAAGTCTAATGATTCTCATCGTTTTCCCCCTCGTTTTCAGTTTTCAAGTTTTTCAGCCATTCGAGAAATTCAACGGCCTTGTCTTGCATTAAGCCATCGTTACCACAAGTACTAGCCGCTTCGTAAATTTTAAAAGGGGTTCCATTACAACCATGCTTTTCGGTTTTTGCAATAATAGGGCAATCGAGAGTGCAAACTCCGTCTTCAAAGTAAAGATGACAAAAAGCACAATTAATGGAAAGATCCCCATCTTCCGAGCCGTCATTGCCAATATCCTTATCAACGATTTGCTGCCATTTTTCAATGACAACATCAAACGGGCCCTCCCCATCATCTAGCCGTTTGACCATTTCTTCGTGATTCATTTTTCCCTCCATAAATGGTGAACCAGTTGCAATGTCTGCACTTGAATTCAGTTGCATGTAGAGTTCTCGTTGGTTTAACTTGTCTTGGGAATTCGTGGTGGATGACTTTTAGGGAAGTATGATTGCAGGGTTTCGGTCTCATTTTTTTGCTCCAATTTTATTTATAATGCCGGTTCCTGTTACCGAGACAGGCCCGATCCGACCAGCGTGCGGGGCAAAGGTTTAACAACCAAGAGGGTTCGACTTGTCCCTGTGCGCTTCAAGCGCTACGACCACCGGGAACGTGGCTAGAAAGGAGAGGGCGGACCGCTTGAGATGTCGGTCTCCCCGCCATGAGACCTTGGGATATTATTCCGGATCTTGCGGTAGATTTTCCGACTCCCATTTTCTGTAGCCTTTAATTGCACCGGATTGACTTTCGAGAATTTGAACGGCAAAGGTTCCAGACAACTTTTTCATAGTCAACCGGCCATCGTCCTCACCGATTTGTTTCTTACTGGAAAGGTACATTTTGAAATAATCCCGGTCGACCATGTTTTTTGTGAGCATTATGTAAATATTCTTTATTTGAGTTTCGTTTGCAAATTCGGGAGTACTTTTCTTTTTTTGGTCTGGTTTTGCGTTTGAGGAAGATTTCCCTTTATCTCCAGTGTTGCCGTTACTATCGTCCTGGCCCTTGAAAACGTCAATCCCAATTTCAAGATAACTCGCGGTTTTACTCAAAACATCAGTAACTGCCGATTTGTATCCATCAGCCATTTCGGTATTGACATCTTTTGTTTTGTGTCCTCCATATTGATCGCTAACGCTAACAGCATAATCCAAAATCAACAAATGGCCTTTCATTAAAACATAGCTATCGACATGGCTTATAACTTCAGTCTCCAAACTCCATCGACCTATTCCGAAAACATCGTTAAGGCGTTCAGTGATATATATCGCCTTTATTGTGCTGAGAAATGTTTTTGTCGGGTGTTTTTTGATTGCTTCTTTTGGAAGCGGTGCTCTGAGTTGTTCCCTCATTTCCTGCGTAATTTTTGGCTTGGAGTCTTCCATCGTTGACGCCTCCGTTATAGCTTTTGGCCAGTTGCTTTCAGGGTCTTGTATATCGACAGGCAGTTCTTGAAAATTTCCCATTCGGGCTCAAGTGAAGGCCAGAAGTGGTGGTCAAATTCACCGTTTGCTCCGAGTCTTAGAATGTGGATAGATTTCAATGGTTTGTCGGGATAATTTTCGTTCCACAGGTGAAAGTAGGCTGCCACCTGGATTTTCATCCCGATATACACACCTTTGCTCGTCTTGATATCCAGGATACAAAGGTCTCCCAAAACCGCCCCGATATCAATACATCCACCATATCCCCATATCTCGCTAACGAGAGCTTTTTCACTTTCAACTACTTCAAATTTGTGAGCTTTTTCCCATGTTAGGAATGCTTGGTAACAGTTTTCGGCCTTGTCGGTTATTTCTTTTGGTAGCCCGTCAAGGCTTGGCGGTTTGGTCTTTTTTAGGTGAGCTTCGACGAGGGAGTGCGCTAATGTCCCTGCGTCGGCTGCTTTGTCTCGTTTGTCGTAGAGACGGGTGGGTTCGAAGTTTTGGGCATAATTTTCTGCCAATATAATTTTTTTTGCAGCGATATCGTTGCCGGTGAGAATCCTTATAATGTTGTCTGCAAATCTGTCGTGATTCTCGACTCCCTGATTGTACGCCCAAAACAGTAGGGCCGGTTTGTCGAGAACGCTGATTATCGTTGTAACTCCTGCCAACCTTACTCCATGCTTGTCTCTATAATTTATACGAGGCATTGTCAATCTCCCTTCTTGAGTTTTTTCAATTCTTTGAGCATTAAACAGTCGTCATACAAAAGCACTAAAAGAATTCCGACGGAAATAAATATAATTATTACGATTCCCATGACGTTAATTTTAAGAAACAACCCCTTTTCATTAGGCCGCCTATAATCCAGCAATCGTTAAAATCTCTATTTAACGTTGCATCCTCGGGCTCTCCATCGGAAACATTAAACGCCCTCTTGCCGCCGATATCTATTCTCAAAATGTCGCGGTAGTCTCGCCTTTCGACTGCTTCTTCTGTTAATGATTTCATTGTAACCTTCATGTCCTTTCTCCTTTCGGTTTGTTGGGGTGGTGCAGGATTTTAACCTGCACGATTAAAACAACCAAATTTTAACCAGGGCTTACTCAAGACCCGCAACCAAAATAATAGTCATCGCCAACATATTCTTTGTGGGAAGGGAGACATTCCGCTTCTGTATTATGAATATTAGCCATGCCTTTTACCTCCTAAGTTTTATTTGTTTATTTATTGGTTTGCCCCGCGTCTACCAAATTCCTTACAACACTCATGATATATCGAGTGCCATATTGATCACACGGACAGACGAGTTTACATTTCTTGTGTCTATTTTTCTTGAGATTGGGGAAAATGCTTCTGCACTTATTGGCTCTTTCAAAAGGATCTGAGATATATTCATAGATACATTCCCCATGTTTTCTCAATTTAGCCAGCCACTTTTTGTATTTTTCTATATCTGTCTGTGTGATCATATCAATTCCGCCAACCACCCCATTAAATTGGCAAGCCTACACAGTATTGATTCATACCATGGCCTCCACCTCATCCTCGGCCTGCCAATTCTGCTACCGCCCCCATTTTATTGCTTATTCACAATGAATCCACCTTTTACTCTGGAGTATTCTCCTGATTGCATGCTTCGCTGAAACCAATCCTTCCAATCTCCCAACCATCCGCCACCTCAGATTTTGGGCCTTGTTGCGTGTCCATACAATGGCCCTGATCCGCTGTTTGTAATTTTCATCGTGACTTCCAAATGGGCTGAGAGGTAAATGTTTTCGATCTCTAATAATGTCGGACGCCTCTCCGACAATTCTTTTAAGTGACGGAATGGAGTACCGGCAAATTAAGTTAATCTCGAATCGAATCTCATCCTTGAGTCGGATGAATTCCCGGCGCATAGCAAACGCCTTGTTGACGCCACCGACCATACAAGCTGCCCTTATCCTGCCCTCAAGGATTTCCGGGGGGATATCGCCGTTTAGGTCGGCAAGAAGGTCTCCGATATAATGGGAGAGTCGCCCGACTTTATTTTGCCGGACTTGATCGATGTTAGCGGGGTTGATGTTTAGGTGAGTGTTGATTATACTTTCCAATGCTTGTCTTTGTGTATTTTTCATCATTGGCTTATCTCCTCAATCTTCGTTAATTGCTGTCTCTGAATTACAGGTTAACAGATTGAATCTTTTTGATTGCATCGTCTCCATTTTCTGTTGCATCTAAAACATCAAATATCTTATCACTCCATCCTGCGATAAGGTGAACATCGTTTTGTCGGACATCTATTGGTGTATTTCCGTATCCTGCAAGATCAAAAAGATATAACTTTGCGCTCGGGTGAAAGTTTTTGTATTGTTGCCAACTACGAGAAAAATTCGATCCACTATTGAAAGAATCCCACATCTGGCAATCGGTGAATATCATCACTCTGTCAGCCTTATGTTTTTTCTGTATCAACCAATCGATTACAAGATGGCCATTTGTGCTATAACCAACCTCCCCCTCTCTTCTGTGAAGTTCATCTGCATTGGCAAGAATATTGTTTCTTGGTAATTGAACAACTTTCCAGATATCTCCAAAAAAACCTGAGACAACACGACTGCTTTTGTTCTGCAATAACATCCCTAACATAAGGCCAATGTCATAATTTTGGAGCGAAGATCTAGGAGAGATAGACTTTTGCATCGAAGCAGAAACATCACATGCTACTAAAACAGACGTTTCAAGTCCAAAACCTTTCAGGTTTTCTACAGAGGTCCTGACAGCATATTCCAGTGCCTCCAGGATGATCGGCGAAAGATCGGACTCCACTTCTTTTATCATCCGATAAGCAGCCAAAAAACGGAAGGGCAATTGTTTAGATTTTCTCACGGCTTCCGGGGTTGAAATATAATTGCAAATTTTCGCAATATGTTTATGCGAGACTTCCGCCTCAAGACAATTTCGAAGATTTCGAAGGGTAGCCATGTAACCTACTTTCTTGGAGTCGATAAGCTCCTCCCAAATAGCTTTTTTGCTCTCTCCTTTCTGTCCTGCTTCCGACAATCTCGTTTCCCAGGTGTAGGGAATTTCAAGGGTCCGATCAACTATCTTCTTGAATAATCCCTCTTGTTTCTCATCCTGGGGTTTGGGGTGACTGAGAAATAAAGCGTCACGAAGCTTAACATCTCCATCACGATCATATTTTGAATAGCTGTATTCATCGAATTTTCCTGATTCAAAAATTTGTTTAATACCCCTTGAGATCCCATGGGATAATTTGTTGAGCTTTTTGGTGTCTTTCCGGTCATTTGCAAGTTGATAATAAGCCAGAATCTCCGTTATTTCATCGGCCCTCTGAATTACTTGTTCGGTTAACTTTGCAATGAGATTGTCGCCCCTATGGATTTTTGCCAATTCAACGCACATTACTAAAGGAATGGATCGCAAATACATCTGCTCTCTGATATAAATGGCCAATTTGGCCGCAAAATCTGGGGGAACCTTATTGAGGAGATCTCTCAATCTGATAAGTTGGTCTTCTGTGTTGGATTGATAGAATTTAGGTTGAAGTGCTGAGGTACATGCAAGGCTGTAGAGTTCAGTTTTGGGATCGAGGGAATAGGCTAGCTCTCCCTCATAATTTGTCGTGGTGTTTTTCGCTCTGGTAGGTTGGTTGAATTTCATTGGGCTCTCCTTTCTTTAATGGGGGAACAAGCGGACAGGCAACATTTCAAACCTTACGGTCTGTGCATACCAGCGAAGTATGCCTGTCCTACGCCACCCAAAATTTTTTCACCGCAACAAACGATATGGGAGTTTCATAGGAGAAGTATCCCAAATCTACGGCAGGTGAAAATTGTCAGGAGGAGCAACAAGCGATAAGCCTACAAAGCGCTCTAACCACTGAGCTATACAGGCCGAAGCCCGCACCGGGACTCGAACCCGGGACCACTCGATCCTAAATCGAAGTATGGCTAATCTACGGCATCCTCCTATTGTTCAATTACTGTATCCAATCGGGTTACACAATAAAAAAGGGCATCAACCTGGAATGGTTTCCTTGCTCAAGGATAACCAGGCCGACGCCCTTTTGATGGAGAAGTTTTTTCTCCAAGATATTTTCGATTTAAACCATTCATTTTTATAACCCCTGAGCTTGTATAAATAGAGTATCATAGTTTTTTTCAATTGTCAAGCTTTATCTTTACATTGCTATAGAATTCCCCTATTATGTAAACTACTGTCAGCTAAAGCAGACAGCTTTCAACCTGGCAAAACATAACCGATTGTTCGGGCTTGTTTACAGAAAGCCCCACTTGACGGATACTTT
>SDBU01001550.1_pt1 | contig 32443 bp, 27 predicted proteins | sample 2277071 | NCBI WGS metagenome assembly SDBU01 (sample SAMN10397929, study PRJNA504765) | marine sediment metagenome | isolation source: marine sediment core GS08_GC12, 126 cmbsf | place: Arctic Ocean: Gakkel Ridge, Loki's castle | collected 2008 | reverse complement strand
TGTCAGCGCCATCAGCTGATAAATACAAGTTTCCGGCTACAGATAATGCATCAGCTAAGATTGTACCCGAAGCATGAGTGGTTTTGATGGTTAGATTGTTAAATGATTGAGCATTTGAAGTAATAGTTTGAGCGGCGGCTCCATCCATTGTCACTGTGCTTGTGCCTGGATTCTGGGTAATCGTGCCTGTGCCATCCTTGAGTTCCCACTTACCAGCACAAGTGATGGTAGCAGAGTCAAGGTTTAAGATGTGGGAGCCGCCATTACCGTATGTATCGATCCCGCCAGTTCCCAAATCTACGACCGACGCTCCAGCATTTAAGGTGACCACACCATTTGAGCTATAATGACCTATCCGTATGCCGTTCGCTGTCAGGCTCCAGTCACCAGTATTTATGGTCATCGTTTGACCCGAGACGGCCATAGCGTCCACAATCCCGCTAAGTATTATCGCGCCAGCCATATTGTATACAGTTCCAGATATTGGGTGAAAGCTCAGATAAGAGAGAGTGCCATAATTGCCCGCAGCAACTGTAATTGTTCCAGCTCCACCGCGAAACTTTATTCTTTCCAGAGTAATCGTTGCTCCACCATTAACCAAAGGAGTGCCATTGGCTAGCGTTAACCTTATGCTTCGAGCACCGCTCTGGGTTACAACCCCTGTTCCAAACGTCAATACATTAGAAACGGCAAAGCTTGAATACAGTGTCGTCGCCTGTGCTGCTGCCCCTATTTGCAGATTATGGAATTGGTTCACTGCTTCGCTGTTTGCTGTCGTTAAGTTCCCTACTCCAGTCAAATTAACCGTACTCGTTCCACGGGTCACATTTATTCCGCTCGTGTCCCAGCTCCCGCCAACAGTCCAGGTGCTGGTTGAAAGGTCGAGAACGCCAGCATCGTATTGCAAGTCTCCAGTAATATTGACGGTTTGGCCATTGCCGGTAAATGTTCCGGCTGCTGCCGTGTTAGTTAGATTGCCGCTGACAGTTAGAGTATCAGCCAAAGTCACAGTTCCCGAATGGCCAAAACCAATATTGTTAAAAGCCTGACTATTGGAAGTGACAGTTTGCGTCCCTGAACCATCAAAGGTGACAGTTGAGCTGCCAGGAGTCAAAGTGCCATCGGTAAAATCAATATTGCCGCTAACCGTCCATGTGTTAGAACCGGCTGAAATAGATTCTGAGCCTGCGCCTGCGCCAGTATAGTCTAGGTTACCAGTCACGGCTACATCGGGATTGTTAGTTGCGGCATCAAGTAAAACATTGTCAGTACCATCAGCTGATAAATACAAGTTTCCGGCTACAGATAATGCATCAGCTAATATCGTTCCTGATGCATGAGTGGTTTTGATGGTTAGATTGTAAAGAGTTTGTGAGGCTGAAGTGAGAGTTTGGGCAACAGAACCATTAAGGACTAAAGTAGATGAGCCATCGTCAACTGTTCCATCAGTGAAGTTGATTACAGCTCCTGAAACAGTCCAAGTATTTGTACCCATATTGATAGATTCTGAGCCTGCGCCTACGCCGGTGTAATCAAGGTTGCCAGTTACAGACACGGTTGGGTTGTTGGTGGCGGCATCGAGCAAAACATTGTCAGCGCCATCGGCTGATAAATAGAGATTACCTGCCACAGAAAGAGCATCAGCCAAAATTGTCCCTGAAGCATGAGTGGTTTTGATGGTCAGATTATTGAAAGACTCACTATCTGAAGTAATTGTTTGAGCAGATCCAGAGCCATTTAAAATAACAGTTGAGCTGCCAGGAGTAACATTAATACCAGTAAGATCAATATTGCCGCCAACAGTGGTAGTACCGCTGCCAAGATTAAGAACATGGGTGGTAGCGGTATTGCTAGCGGTTCGCGTAATACCGCCTGAAATGATATGGTCACCTGATTCTAAATAAACTTCCATAACGCCAGCAGAACCACCCCTCCCAATATTCAATCCAGCCACATTCAAATCATGAATACTGGTGTAAAGCCTGGGTACACCCAAATATCCTTGTATAGTCTTAGGAATGGTAACATCGCCAGTCAGGGTAAATTTATCAGGATTAAAAGAAGAAAGAATTAACAAGCCAGTGGCTGAGGCGGTAATGCCTTCAAAATTAGCATCTGCATTATAAGTATAGATATACCAAGACCCACCTCCTGTTATATCGCCACTATTAATTATCTTAAGACCATTAGTAGGTGCCCAACATCCATAAAAGGTATGATTCATTGTTAATGTGCCAGCGTCGATTAAAAGTTTCCCATTTGTGTTAAGGTAAGTCCCTCCATACTTAACATTCCCGTTTGAGGTGTATGTTCCAGTAATTTTGAGCCTTCTGGGATTATAAAGGGAAACAGTACTTCTAATAGTTTTGCCTGCACCTGCTAATATCAAATAGTTTGTGCCTGCATCATCTTGGGCAAACAAGGCACTGCCAGAAATATCAAGATTACCGTTTACTGTTACTTGAACATCTGCGATATTAGGTGCTCCAGCAGTATTGGTGAAGTTATTGGTTATCATCGCATCTTGCAATGCCCAGCCGCCGCCAGCACCGTCAAAAGTAAGGTGGTTAAAAGATTGACCAGCTGAAGTGATAGTTTTGCCTCCTGCGGTGTCATTTAAAATAAAGGTAGAACCGCCAGCCGTCAAAGTGCCATCAGTAAAATCAATACTGCCACCCACGGTCCAAGTGCCATCGCCGGCAGATATTGATGGTGTGGCAGCTGGTTCACCTAAATCCAAATTCCAAACATCACCGCTTACTGTAATCGCTTCAGCCTTATTGATCGAGTTGCCGGCGAACGCATAACGATAGGCATTGGCGGCACCTTGACTGGCGGTGAGTGTATCTACAAGTACTGTGCGGGCTGCATCTGAATAAATATACAAAGTCAAGGTGGTGCCGCTGCGAGTAATTTTATTATAGTAGCGTTGCCCAAAATTCAAATCTATAGAAATATCCTGATTCCCACTAGCACAATCCTCGAGTTGGATTTTCAAAATGATACCACTCTTATACCAGAAAGCCTGAATTGCATCACTGTTATTAACCCTCCAGTAATAAGCATCGTTTAATACATTTGAAAGTGCGTAGATGCTTGCCGCTTCGCTGGTATCATCACCATCAAGTGCTCCGTCAAAATAATGAGTAAAATCACCCGAAAAGTGACTTGCACCATAGTCATAATAGAGATAATCATCGGCTTGCTTGCTTAGCTCTAATGCAACATGCTGAGCAACTAATTCTCCGCCATTGTGAACATCCCCTACTTCTGTATAGGTTGTAAAATCTTCATAAATTGTCCCTTGAGTAAAATCAATATTACCGACAACCGCAACATCAACATCATTAGTATCGGCATCCAAAAGGACATTTGAAGTAGTAGTGATGTGCGAGGTGAGATTTCCTGCAACTGATAAATTATTAGCTAAAATAGTTCCTGAGGCATGAGTGGTTTGAATCGTCAAGTTATTAAATGATTGAGCGGCTGAAGTTAATGTTTGGGCAACAGAACCGGCTAAAATTAAAGTCGAACTACCACCTGTTAAAGTGGTAGCAGAAACATCAAAATCCCCAGATGCTGTCCAGTTTCCGGAACCTAAATCTAAATTTCCCCCATCAAATTGGACATTACCAGAAACTGTAACATCAAAAGTCTGGGCGTCTAAAGTACCAGAATAGGCCCCAGCATTAGTAATCGAGGCGACGGAAACTGCGACATCGATATTGCAACTATTTGTATTGACGCCATCAAAAACAACATCAGTCCCTGAATCTGGAACATTGGCACCGCCCTCACAGGTATCTCCAGCTCCACCCGATGATGAAGACCAATGAGTAGAATCATTCCAGTTAGCTGGATCAGTATCACCAACCCAATAACAAGTTCCCGGGTTAGCTTCGACGTGGGGCACCCAAGTTATTTCAAGATCTTCTTCTTTAAAACCCAAATCCATAAAACCAAAAGCGACCAAACCAATACATAAAATTATCGCCAAGATCGCCAAACCAATAAAGACTTTATAAAAGCGCCTTAAGTGTTGCTTCATTGCCCCTCAAAATGAATGCTTTAATTTTTAGATAACTGATTTTTTTCAAATTATTTCACCACAAACCTATCGCATCCGGGCATATAAACCGTAAGCGGCCAAAGCAATAGCGATCAAAAGCCACTGAGTGGAAGCCAGCCACAGATCATAGCCAAAAGCGCCAACAACCGCAAAAATAATCGCTAAAACAGACAAAACAATTAAACCATCTGATAATTGCTCTTTTGACATTAAACCTCCTTGTTTGATTCTTTTTTCTTAGAAAAAACAAAAATATATAAGATTTCCAAAATAGCCAAGGTGTTGACGATTAACAAAACTATAAACCAAACTGTATCAGAATTTCTGGCTGCCTTCCACAAAGCCACTCCCTTCCAAGGTAAGACAATTGTCATTTGAGTCGAAAGTGTGGCTGGATCTGAAGACATATTGACCTCAATTTAATTATATAACTTGAAAATAAATTGTCAAACCTTGTTATATTGGCTGATAAACTTGACTTTTTATTTTTAACGCTTTATAATTTAGACAGTACCTTTGACAACTCGCTAAGGAGAGAAAAATGCAAACAAAACAGATCACACTAAGAACGATTGGAAACATAATATATGGTATATGTGATTGGATTATCGGCTCGTGGATTATTTTTGTAGTACTGGGGTTTATTCTTTTTATGGTTGCTTTAGCTTGGACGATTGTCTCTTGGAGCATCTGGCCACTTATACTTTTTGGCATATTTTATGCCACTTGGTTGATCTTATTGTTTTTTAGCCTAATTATAGGTACGTACATAGACTCGCTGCGCATGAAGAAAATTCACCCAACCGGTAAATAATCTGACTATCTTAACAATTCACTCAAAAGGAGGCATGAAAAAGCTGTGATAACAAAACCTCAATACTATCTTCCCGTATTGTGTCCGGTTTGTAGCGCTGGGGCTCAAGCCACAATCCACGGAAATGGAAGCTCCCATAATCGAAATTTGATATTTACAGTCATCTGCAGGAAAGATCACAAATCATACTATGATGAAAAAAATCACACGCTCACCTATGAAGGAAACAACGAAAACTAAATACAGCATATTCCAAGTTACCCCTCAGTCATCGCCCATGTTGAAAAAAGAACCTGTTGCCAGGTTCGTTAGTAAGAATTCAGCGTGGGCTTTTTTTAATATTCCTAATTCTCAGACTTTCTTAAAAAACCATAGGGCAGCAGCAATTATTCCAGAAATTATAGCACAAGTTATAATAGGAAAGTAAAAAGTAAAATTTTCTTTTTGATAAAAAATATCACCTGGAAAATGGGGCAAATTGCCAAAAATAGAAAAAACCATTCCCAAAACCAGAAATATTAAACCTGCAATAATTATTAGTCTTATAATTCCTAACATTTTGCCATCCTATTATTAGTATATAATTTTAGATAAAATTTGCAAATCAAAAAAAGCTTGACAAGGAAATTTACCGTAATATAATGAAACTGACTTAATAACAAGAAAAGTTCCCTTTCCGGATAAGAGGATGATTAGAGCCGACACCTTTCAGGTTGGGCCGGAACCCCACCTGATTGCTTTTTGCATAGCGGAATCCGCCGCAACCCAAAGAGTGCTGGTGAAAGTGGAACTAAAGTGAAGGCTGAGTTCCTGCCTCTTATCCAAACCAAGTTTTCCCGTGAGTTCTTGGGGATCCCCGTTGGAAGCTACCTTAATATCGCCCTGCCAGGGCAAAGCTTTCAACACCCCAAGGCTCACGGGCCTGCTTTGGGTCTGCTTTAGCGAATTCCCTCTCTGGGAATGTCGCCAAAATCTATATACACTGAGCAGGCCCGCCATTTCGGGGCAGTAGAAAATGGGATCTTGCGATCCTTGAAGATTTGATTCTGAGGGTGTAAGGTTTCGCTTCTGCGCCTTCCCCTATCAATTCCCTATCAAGTCTCTACTGCCCTCTTTTTTTATTTAACTAAATACTTAATAATATTTAAGTACTCCCTGGACTATCCCCTGAATTCTTAATTCGTCTGGCGCGGCAACAATCGGTTCATAATCAGGATTTTCTGCCTGAAGTATAATATGGTCTTGGCGCGGCAAATATTTTTTGACGGTTGTATCCGAACCCAACAGAGCAACCACTGTTTGGCCAGGATCTGCGGTATATCTTTTTTGGACAATCACTATATCTCCATCTTCAATTTTTGGCGACATTGACTCGCCTCTCACTTTTAAAAGGAAAACATCATCTGAACAGGTTTTTAAAAAACGCGAGGAAATAGAAATCCAATCTAAAACATTTTGTTCGGAAAAAATGGCTTCACCCGCCGCTGTCCAACCAACCAAAGGCACTTTAACTAAATCCTTAAAAGAAGATTTAGGATCCCTTTCGGTTAAAATAATATTCCTTTTAGCTTCACCGGTTCTTCTAATAAAACCTGATTTTTCTAATTGATCCAAGTGATGAGAAATGGTACGAGGCGATTTTGCCTCGAGTTCAACCATTAATTCTCTGACAGTTGGCGCTTGGCCAGATTCTTCCAAAGCCAAACGAATCAGCTGGAGAATTTTTTTTTGATTAGAATTGAGAACTTTTTTCATAAATGCCTCCTTTTGTTTAAAAATTCAGATTGCGGGTTTAGGGAGGAGGGGCCACCTTAAACCCGCGATCAAAACTTTCAAAATAGAAACATTTTGCATTTTGATTTTTGAATTTTGAATTCGGATTGCATACAATCCGTTATACATCTACTTTTAGTATAATATGGCTAAAAATTCTGTCAAGTCCCAGTTTTCCACAGAAAACTTGACAAATTTTCAAGCATATATGACAATGGAATTAAAGAGGGATATTTTAATATGGACTACTTAAGTATTATCAAACGAGCTTTTCAGATTAGCTACAAAAACAAATTTCTTTGGATTTTGGGATTTTTAGCTGCCCTAACAGAAGGTGGCGGCGGTTTTAATTTTGGCAGTTTTAATTCATCTAATGTAAATAGTTTAAGAGATCTCTGGCAGCAAAATAACGGCCAAACACCTCCTCTAAATATTCCGGCGACAAATATAGTTAAAGAAAAAGTTTTGGGCGAAACAGCTAATTCAGATTGGACCCTAATCGGCAACTGGTTTTCTGAAAATTTGAATTTAATTATCATCATCGGAGTAATTTTAATTGTCCTAATGATTATAATAATGGTTATTTCCAAAATGGCTAAAGGTGGTTTGATTTGGGCGGTGGCTGAATTTGATAAAGACAAAAAAACCAATTTTAAGCAAAGCTTTAAAAAAGGTTTTTGGATGTTCTGGAAAATTTTTGGCATTGAAATTGTTGTCGGACTGTTAGTAATAGCGGCAATGATGGTCTATGCCATACCAATAATATTTTTGATTGTTTTTAACCTCTATGCCGCGGGAATAATTTGGGGCGTGGTATTGATTCTGCCTTTGGTTCTATTTTGTATATTTTTGGGAATTTTAAGAATGTATGCTTTAAGATATGCGGCGGTTGATGGTGAAACAATTTGTAATAGTTTGAGAGAAAGTTGGCTGTTGTTTAGAAAAAAATTAAAAGATGTCCTGTTAATCTGGTTGATTTCAATTGGCTTGGGAATCTTGGTTGGTATTGTCACCGTGATAGTCTATTTGGTGGTGCTGGTTATTTTCTTCGCTATTGGCTTTGGATTATATATGGCAGGTGGAATGACAGCGGTAATTGTGACTTCGATTGTTTTGGGTTTGGCATTTTTAGTTCTAATTGTCGTAGTTTCCGGCTTTATCCATAGCTTTATCTCCGCCTATTGGACTCTGGCTTTTGTGGAATTGAAGAAATAATTTAAATAGAAAAAACCGCTATTAAAAATAGATTTTTTGTATTTAGCGGTTTTTTATATCTGCCAATCGAGTTGTTGTTTATATGAGTAATGAGGCTTGAATCTTCGGATTAATTTTTTGTAATCTTTATCACCAACCACGGCGATTTTTAAAGGATCAGCGCAACCTATATTCTCCTTGGCTAAATAATGGAAATAGCCAATTTGCTCTGGATCAAAACCCATCAAGATCGCGCCGATCGCATCTGTGGCCAACGCATCTGTCCCGGCCACTGCCGTCCGAAAATCAACCGGGTCGCCATGAACTGGTCCATTCCCCTCCATCGCTTCAAAGCCATCCAAAATCGTCAGAGATGGCCATAATTTTTTAGCAATTTTGGCTAAACTTAAATTGATTGCTTTTGCTCCCTGATGAATTTGGTGGCGGACTGATTTTTCAATTGAGCCGACAGCGACATTTTTAATTCCTAAAGTGACAACCACTGAATCATGGATTTTTATCGGGCAAACTGAAATAATAAAATCAGATTTTAGCATTGTTTTAGATAGACTGACCGAATTTTTAGGTTTTAGGCAGCCATCGTAAATTCGAAATTCCTTATAATCGTCTTCGTTTAAATCAACTAATTCAACATTGTATTTATCCTGTAGCTTCTCATAGCCATATTTTACAAAACCCTCGTCAGTCTCACCAATAGTTGTCCCTTCGGCAATGGTGATTTTTTTATTATAAAATTGTCTCAAAAATTCTAAAACCGCCTCTACCGTTTCTACTTGCGTATTGGCTAAATTAGTTTCAATAAATCCTAAATTGGGTTTTATGAGAACGCGTCGCTTTTTGGCAATTTTTTCTTTGACGTCGTCTTCAATTAGACTTAATGTCCTTGAAATAATTTCTGTCCGATTATCCCCGTGAGCCACGGCAACTTTTGACGCCACGTTTCCTCCTTTATCAACTTAAAAATTAGGTCAACCTTTATGACTAAATTTTTAAACTTCACAGAGAACTTTTTTATTTTAATCCTAATTTTCTTTTAATCCTATCCAAAATTTCTTCCTGTTCAACTACTTCTTGGACCCCCTCTTTCATATCACGAATAATCGCCGTACCATCAACCACTTCTCTTTGACCAATAATTACGGTGATGGCAGCATCTAATGTATTAGCCATTTTAAGTTGAGATCTTAATCCGCTCTTGGCTAACGCCGCTCTGGCCGGTATTCCTTCACCCTGTAGCAAATCCAACAGATTAACTGCCTTCTTTTTGGCTTTCTCGCCCAATTGGGCAATAAATATTTGGGGCTTTTTTGCTTCTTTTATTTGAACTTTTTGCTTTTTTAAAGCATCAACCATCCTCTCAACGCCGAAAGCCATTCCAGTCGCGGGTGTATTTGGACCTCCGTAAAGTTTAATCAGTTCATCGTATCTGCCGCCTCCGCCCAATGAATTCTGCCGAGTCAAGTCTGATTTTAAAACCACTTCAAAACAAGTCTTTGTATAATAATCCAAGCCGCGAACTAAAGTTGGCTCTAAATCATATGGAATTTCAGCTTCATCTAAAAATTCTAAAACTTGCTTAAAATGATCTTTACACTTGAGGCATAATTGATCGACTAAGGGCGGAGCTTGACTGGTTAACTTTTGACAGGTTTTATTTTTGCAGTCTAAAATTCGAAAAGGATTTGCTTCTAATCTTCTTTTGCAATCTTCACACAAAACAGCCTTCTTTTTGCTAAAGAAATCTTTTAAGGCCGCTTTTAGATTGGGTCGACAAGAACGACAACCAATACTATTTACTAAAATCACGCAATCAGCCAAATGCAAAGATTTGCAAAGCGAATAGGCTAAAGAAATTATTCGGGCATCTGTGGCCGGGTCATCGGCACCCAACAACTCAAAACCAAATTGCCAAAATTCTCGCAATCTGCCTTTTTGGGGACGGTTATAACGGAAAACTGGCCCAAAATAATATAGTTGGACGGGCTGCGGCCAAGCTTTCATCCCGTGCTCAATATAAGCCCGAACCACCCCCGCTGTATATTCTGGTCTTAAGATTAATTTTTCTTTTTCATCTGATCTTTCTTCGCCCAATCTTTTCACTTCATACATTTCTTTTTCAACAATATCAGAATCTTCGCCTATAGCCTTTGTAAATAAAGATTGATATTCAAAAATAGGGGTTTCAATTTTTTCATAACCGTTAATTCCCGCCTGTCTCTCGACCGCTTCTTGAATGAATTTAAAATATCTTTGATCTTCGGGTAAAATATCTTTTGTCCCTCTTGGGGTTTGTAAAATCATATTTGTCCTTTAAAAATTAGTCTTTAAGCTTCTTTTATTCTACCACTTTAAAAGATTTAATTCAAGTTAAATCACCTCTTTTTTTCTTAAATATCCTCTGATTTTAGAACGAGCCTCGGCCGTTTTAATTAATTTTAACCAATCTTGCCTTGGATGAGCTCTTTTAGCTTTAATAATTTCTACCATATCTCCATTTTTTAATTCATAGTCCAAAGAGACCATTTTGCCATTTATCCTGGCGCCCTGACAATGACCTCCCACCTCGGTATGAATCGAGTAAGCAAAATCAATTGGGCAGGCGCCAACGGGTAGATTTTTGACATCACCCTGAGGGGTAAAGGCAAAAATCCTGTCTGAGAAAAAATCCAACTTTATGGCATTTTTGAATTCTGTCGGAGATTTTAATTTTTCTTGCCAGCGAGCCAAATCAGAAATCCAGCCTAAATCTTTTTTGGGCGCGAAAATTCCTTTTTGCTCAATATCTTTTTTGGGTCCTATTTTATTTGTATAATGCCAGTGGGCAGCCACACCATATTCAGCATGCTCATGCATTTTTTTAGTCCTAATCTGAATTTCGCAAATCCGACCATCCAAACAAAAAATAGTCGTATGCAAACTTTGATAACCATTTGGCTTGGGCATTGAAATATAATCTTTAATATAGCCCGGCAAAGGCTTGTATTTTTCGTGAATAATACCTAAAATTTTATAACAATCAGAGGCATTGCTGGCAATCATTCTGACGGCCATTAAATCATAAATTTTAGAAATATCGTTATCATGCTTTTTTAATTTTTTATAGAGACTGTATAAATGTTTAGCCCGACCGTCAATGTCTAAAACTTCAATCTCTTCTGATTTTAAGATTTTTTTAATTGCTTTAATTACCTTTTTAATATAGGTTTTTCTCTCTTGATCTTTTTCACCAACTAAACTTTTGATTCGACGATATTCAGCAGGCAAAACATAAATAAAAGCCAAATCTTCTAATTTGCCTTTTATTTCGCCAATCCCCAACCTGTGAGCCAAAGGGGCATAAATTTCTAAAGTTTCAGTGGCGATTCTTTTCGCTTTTTGGGCTGGCAAAGCATAAAGAGTCTCCATATTGTGCAAACGGTCGGCTAATTTTATTAAAACTACTCTGACATCTTTTGCCATAGCAACAAACATTTTTCTCAGATTTTCGATTTGGTTTTTAGTCCGATCGTCTAATTTTTGATCGATTAACTCTTGATTGGCCCATTCTTTTTTTAATCTAACTTTACCAACTCTGGTGATTCCCCAAACTAAGTTTGAGATTTGGTGGCCAAAATTTTTTTCAATTTCTTTGGGATTTATTTGGGCGTCTTCAACCGTATCATGCAAAAGGCCGCCGGAAATAGTTTCGGCGTCCAAACCCATTTGAGCCAATGTTAAAGCGGTATGCAAAGAATGTTGGATAAATTCATCTTTGTTTCTCCTGTACTGACCTTGGTGGGCTTTTTGGGCAAATTCAAAAGCTTTCTGGATTTTCTCAAGATCCTTTTGGGTTAAATACTTTTGGCATATTCTTGTAATGTCACCAATGCTTCTTTTCATTTATCTTGATTATACATTTTTTGAAGCTGTTAGGCAACTTTTTTTAAAGCTTACAATATTTGATTTGACTTTAAAAATTTAATTTTGTATAATAGAGGTAATGTGTTCTAATCTTGACTGAAGAGGTGAAGCGTATGTTGCATAAAAACCGTAACTCAGACTCCACACTGAAAACCTCAGACCCTCCACGAAACTGTGCAGATTGTATCAATGCAAAAATGCAAGGATATAACAGTGGGGGTATCCCTAATTTGTTTTGTTCACTGACCCAGAAAGCAGTAGCTTGCAATCACCAATGTGAAAGTTGGTCTACTCAAAAAACTACTCCAAACAAAGCGACTGCAACCAAAAAGAGCAATGACAAAGGAGAAAGACGCCGTTCAACAACCAATGGCACAAGCCATCGAACCAGACCTCAAGATAGATATGCTGGCCTAAGAAGTCCTCCTTCGCGCCGCTGTTAACATAGCTTTACCCTATAATCTTCATCCCTTTCGGGAGCCAACCAATATGTTGTGTCACCTGAAAGGGCTTTTTTTAAATATTTAAAAACGATGTAATAAAAAAAACCGCGAGGTGAGCAAAAAAGGAGTAAAAAGTAAGATGGCGAAAGTGCTAAACAGCACAGAGTATTTTTTGCTACCTTGCGGTTTATGGGTGGGTTGTTAATGGGAGTTGCCTTCATCGTCGTCTGACGATCAGACGATTACACTGCTTGTTGTCAAAAGTCTCAACCTCTGACAACTCCCATTAACTATGCGGTCCAGTAGTCCAGTACCTGGATGAGTCTTTTTGTGTTTCTTGGTTTAGTACTGGGGTTCGACCTCTCGGTCGAATTTCTTTTTTGGGGTGGGTGGGCTGTGTCCGGCGGCGCTCTTAGTCACGTCTTTTCTTTTGGCGCCTTTTTTCTGACACGACCGTCTTATTGGACACTGGACACAAGACCCACCCACAGGCGTAAGTCCGGAGCAGGATTGGGGACTAGAGTAGCTTACACCAAGCAATTATCTCTAAACCCAACTCCAACTAAGAGGAATGGGGCGTCACCTTTTCCCTGTTCCGGCTAGAAGCTAGAGCTCTCTTGTTAATGATGCTCGCATCATTGGTGCCCAAGAAAACTCCAGATGAGATGCGGATTTTTCCACAACATGAATGCGGTAAAACCCGCGGACCCGGACGGACTATCCATTCTGCTGGTACACGTAGTTCAAGCTTTGATCCTCCGTATCATGATACAATCACCTCTTGTGAAAGATAGAAGCTCCAATGAGTGAGCTTCAGCGTACCCCCATTATAGCAAATAGAAAAAATTTGTCAATACCTAAAAACATTTTCTTTCAAATTCAGCCTCAAATTTGGCAATTTTCGACTTTTAAAAATATCAAAAAAGCAGGCTTATTTGGCGAGCCCGCCTTCCTCTATTCTAATAGTCTAAATAGCTATTTATCCAAAAACAATATTTCCATCTTTATCCAAATCAATATTCACACTCTTTCCTTTTTCTACGCCGCCTTTCAAAATTTCCTCAGCCAGCCGATCTTCAATCAAATCTGAGATCGCCCGACGAATCGGCCTGGCGCCATTTTCTGGATCAAAGCCAACTTCAGCAATTTTTTTCCGAACCGCCTGACCAAACTTTAATTTTATTTTTTGTCCAGCCATTCTATCAACTAACTCCAACAATCTCAAATCAACAATTTCCAAAATCTCTTTTTTCGCCAAAGGTTTAAAAACAATCACCCTGTCTACACGATTCAAAAACTCAGGCCTAAACCTCAGCTTCAGATCTTTTAAAACCTTGCTTTTAATCTGTTCATAATTTTTAAGAAAATCCTGCTTCCGATTATCTTTAGCCTTAAAACCAACTGCGGCCGAGGTGGTCAGCTCTTTCATCCCAATATTGGAAGTCATAATTATAATTGTATTTCGAAAATTAACCCGGCGGCCCTTGGCATCGGTTAAATAGCCATCTTCCAAAATCTGGAGTAAAATATTCTGGACATCGGGATGGGCTTTTTCAATTTCATCAAACAAAATCACCGAATACGGCCTTTGACGAACCGCTTCGGTTAACTTGCCCGCTTCTTCATAACCAACATAGCCGGGCGGGGCGCCAATTAAACGAGAAACATTATGTTTTTCCATAAATTCTGACATATCAATTTTAATTAAAGCCTCAGGAGACTCAAAAATTTTCGCAGCCAATACTTTTGCCAATTCGGTTTTTCCAACGCCAGTTGGGCCTAAAAATATAAATGAACCCAAGGGTCTGGTTTCAGCAGTCACTCCAGTTCGAGAACGTTTAATACATTGGGCGACATTTTTCACCGCCTCGTCTTGACCTTTAATTTTTCCTTTTAATATCTTTTCCAAGTTTGTGAATTTTTTCGCTTCATCTGCCACCAGAGTGGTTACAGGAACATTGGTCCACTCGGAAACGATTTTGGCAATGTCTTGACTGGTAATTTTAATTTTTTCTTTGGCAGGCTCCCTTGAGCCGAGATCTAAAATTTCTCTTTTCAAAAGTTCTTGCTGGGCTTTAATTTGGGCCGCTTTTTGAAAATTCTCTCTTTTAACTTGGTTTTCTTTTTCTTTGTCAAATTCTGCGTATCTTTGTTTTAAACGGGCCATTTTGGGATTTTTGGGTTGGGTAAACAAAGCCGCCTCTGAAGCGGCTTCGTCAATTAAATCAACTGCTTTGTCGGGCAAGAACCGGTCGGAAATATAGCGGACAGAAAGATCGACGGCCGCTTTTAAGGCGGCATCGGTAATTTCTACTCCATGATGCTCTTCGTATTTTTTTCTAATTCCCCTTAGAATCTGGGAGGTTTCGGCTGGCGTGGGTTCGGCAACTTTAACCCGTTGCAAGCGACGCTCTAAGGCGGGATCTTTTTCAATATATTTTCGGTAATCGTCTAAAGTAGTGGCGCCAATTAATCTTAAATCACCACGGGCTAGGGCCGGCTTTAGAATATTTGCCGCATCCATTGCCCCCTCAGCTGAACCGGCACCGACAATTGTATGCAATTCATCAACAAACAAAATTATATCTTTGGCTTTAATAATTTCTTCGGTTACTTTTTTGATTCTCTCTTCGAATTCGCCTCGGTATTTAGTACCAGCCAGCAACAAAGCCAAATCTAAAATTAGAACTCTTTTGCCGATAATATTTTTGGGAACATTTTGTGAGACAATTTTTTGGGCCAAACCCTCGACAATGGCGGTTTTTCCGATTCCCGGCTCACCAACTAAAGCTGGATTATTTTTGGTCCGACGATTTAAAATTCTCAAAACTCTTTGCATTTCTTTTTCACGACCGATGATCGGATCTAATTTTCCTTCAACCGCTTTCTGATTCAAATCAATGGTAAAATAATCTAAAGCCGAACCTTTTGAGGGCACTTTTGCTTTTAAAGCCTGTAAAGCTTTTCCAAAAAATGGCTCCTCAATCATCTCACCCAATTTATCCAAATTCATTTTGTCTGAAAAAATATCTTCTGACCCACCTGATTCTTGAGCATCACCAGACAACAAACTCACCAGTTGCTCTTTTAAATCTTCTGTATCTACGCCCAAATCTTCCAAAACTTTAAAACCGGTGCTGTTATTGTCCCCTAAAAGAGCCAAAAGTAAATGCTCTGCCGCAACTTCTTTATGTCCCAAATTTTTGGCTGTCAGCATGGCTTTTTCAATCAATTTCTTAGTTTCCTGGGCTAATCCTTGTTCGGGACCTGATTTGTTTAAACGAGAAAGACTGACCGCCAAATGGACGCGGTCCATATTAATATTATTATTTCTTAAAATCTCAGGGGTCACACTTTCTGAAACAGATCCTAAAGCTAACAAAATATGCTCAGTTCTAACTGAAGAGCTCATTTCAGAAGCAATCTTGTCAGCAATCTTTAAGACCTTTTTGGCTTGTGGAGTAAATTTTTCAAATTGATCCACGTTCCTCGCTTTCGCTCGGTCAAAATTAAAATTTAAAGTGAAAAGTTAAAAGTTAAAAGTTATTATTTTTTATCTTTTTTAATAGTTTTCTTTTTATTGATAGCTTTCTTTTTAGCTGCTGTTTTCTTTTTGGTTTTTCCCTTGGCTTTGGTCTTTTTGGCTTCTTTTTTGGTTGCTTCTTTTTTGGTTGCTTCTTTTTTGGTTGCTTCTTTTTTGGGTTTCTTTTTCTTTGTTGTTTTTTTCTTTTTCTCGGTAGGTTTTATTTCTTTGGAAATATTAATTTCCCAACCGACTAGCTTAGATGCTAATCTGACATTCTGACCCTCTTTTCCAATTGCCAAACTTAACTGATCTTCAGCCACGATTACTACTGCCGTTTTTAGCTTTTTATTCAATTTAATTGATTTTACTTTTGCCGGAGACAAAGAGTTTTCAATAAATTTTTCTAAATCTTCGTCCCACAAAATGATATCAATTTTCTCTTCACCAATCTCAGCTAAAATCGCCTGAATTCTGGTGCCTCTTTGCCCGACACAAGAACCAACCGGATCCACCCCTTCTTGATGAGCGATCACGGCCACTTTTGATCTCTTGCCAGCCTCTCTGGCGATTGCTTTTATCTCAACCGCTTCGGAATTTATTTCTGGCACTTCCAATTCAAACAAACAACGGATCATCTCAGGATGGACGCGAGACAAAATTATCTGCGGACCCTTGCTTGATTCTTCCACAGAAGCGATATAAACTTTTAATCTCTGACCAATATAGTAATTTTCCGAGGGAATTTGTTCTTTGGAAAACAATATTCCATTGGCTCTACCTAAATTGATGATGATGTTTCTGCCTTCAATCTGCTGGACTGTTCCGGTTAGCAATTCGCCGGCTCTGTCTTTGAATTCTTTATACAAAACATCACGTTCTGATTCTCTGATTTTTTGAATCACCACTTGTTTGGCGGTTTGGGCAGCGATCCGGCCATAACTTTCCGGAGCTTTCTTTTTGATTTTAATTTCGTCACCCTCTTTTGGCTTTTTCTTATATTTTTTGGCGTCTTTGGGCGAAATTTCCCGATCTTCATTTTCTACTTCTTTTGTCACTTCTAAAACTTTGTAAATTTTTGTTTTACCAGTTTCAGAGTCAAATTCGGCTTCAATTTTTTGACCCGGTTTGCCAAAATCTTTTCGATATGCTGAAGCCATGGCAGCGGCGATTGTCTGGTAAACATCTTCGGGTTTGATGCCTTTTTCGTCACAAATTTGTCTTACTGCGGCGGTAAATTCTTGATCCATATTTTCTCCTATTCTCATTATACCATTTTTTCAAAAATTAGGTGGCAACTATGACCACCCAACATTAATTCCATTTTAGCAAAAGAATTTTTATTTGTCAATAAATATTTAGGTTTTAGAGAATTTAGACCAAAAGACGGTCCAGGGGAATTTGACTGTGGCAGTAAAAATTCGACCGGCTCTTTTGGGCTCGCGGATTAGACGCCACAACCATTCCAAGCCAAGCTTTTGCATCCAGCGAGGGGCTCTCTTTTGAGCACCAATAACAAAATCAAAGCTGCCACCTATTCCCATGGCTACTTTGGCGTTGAGTTTTTTTAAATTCTTATGGATAAATTTATCCTGTTTTGGCGCGCTATAAGCGACTAACAAAATATCTGCTTTTGATTTTTTAATATCTTGAATAACTTTCCTTTCGGAAAATTTTGGTTGACCTTGGCAAGTGCCAGCGATTTTCAAATTTCGATGGATTGAACGCAATCGGTTGGCTGTCTTTTTGGCCACACCTGGAGCTGCTCCTAAAAAATAAATTGACCATTCATTTTCGGCAGCCATTTTAGCCAATTCCCAAACTAAATCTATGCCAGCAACGCGCTCTTTTAACTTATTTTTTCTGCCATATAAAAATCCAGAAGCAAAGATTAACCCTGTTCCATCTGGAACGGCTAAATCTGCTCTGTTTAAAATCTCTTTAAATTCAGAATCTTTTTGAGCTGCCATAATAAATTCTGAATTTACGGTTGCTATTTGATGAGGCTTGCCTGATTGAATAAAACTCTCGATTTTCTTGAGAGCCCCTAAAAAAGTTACATTATCAATTTTAATCCCCAAAATCTTTACTTTTTTCATAATGCGATTTTTTCTAAATCTCTGGCAATGGTTATTTTGCCTTTGAATTTTTTGCTGATTTCTTTTCTGATATCGGCTGGCGTATCCAAATCATACAAATGGGTTAAAATTATTAATTTGGCGCCAGACAAATGGGCGATTTCAGAAACAAATTGGGGATTCAAATGATCTTTGGGAAAGGCAATTGAGATTGGCATAGTCGCCTCTAAAAGTAAAACATCAGCGCCGCGGCAAAAGTCAATGATTTCAGGACAAAAACCAGTATCGCCGGAATAAACAAAAACCCTATCTTTGGTGGAAATTTTAAAAGCCACCGAATCCCAAAATTTAACATGCCTGACAATTGTAGATTCTAAGCGCCAATTTTTAAAATCTTTTTTGCTATTCCCCATTTCAAAAACCTGAACTTGATATGATTCTTTTTCAGGCATCATCGCCTTTCGCAAATTCTGATAAACTCTTTTAAATCCCGGGGGACCGATTATAATCAAAGGTTTTTCTCTTTTATCGCCAACCAATTCTAAAGTACGGACAAATATTGATTGTAGAATCGGCATCAATTCAGATAAATGATCAGCATGGGTATGGGAAATCAAAATATGAGTCAGTTTAAAATAATCCTTTTTGGCTTTTAGAAATTGTCTTAAAGTGCCGGGACCGGCATCGAGCAAAATCAAATCATCTTTAATCTTTAATAAATAAGCTGAGCCTGACCTTTTTAAGATGGGTTTGGTAGCTGCCCCAGAACCTAAAATCGTTAGTTGCATTCTTCCTCCGATTAAATTTAATTATTTGTATTTAAAGTGAGCGATGAAAAAGTTAATCCCATTAAAATCCAAAAAGTTAAAGTGGTCGAAATATCTGACCAAGTGTGCAAAAACAAAGAATAAACTGCAAAACCTGTAAAAGCCAAAAATGTCCCAAATGACAAAATTTTATAAAACTGATCTTTGGCTTGTGTGAATTTTCGCCACAAATTTCTAAAAAATTCTACCACAATCCCCACATAAATTAAAAACCCTAATATTCCAAACTCTAAAGCCACTTGCAAATACCAACTTTCTGGAATCAATGTATCTGCTTTTTGCGATGTAAAAGAAACTAAACCAGCTTTCCCCACTCCCAGCCCAAAAGGATTTTTCAAAATAATCCCAAAGGTTTTTTTTAGGGTTTCAATTCGTTCCGGCGTCGAGCCTTGATGCTGTACAAATACATCAATAATTCTAAAACTCAACAAGTTTTTGCTGATTAAATAAACAGCCAATCCGATCAAAATTAAACCTCCAAGAAAATAAAGCCTAAATTTTCGATTAATGAGAATAAATATCAAAACTAAAACCGCGGCCAAAAATCCCAACCAAGCTGAACGCGAATAAGTGAAAAATAGGGCGAGCAAAAAGATTATAAAATAAATGGAAAAAATAAGTTTGGCTTTTTTCGCTTTTTGATAGAAAATCATCAACAAGGCTAGAGGCAATAAAATCAACAAATATGAACCGAGCTGATTTGGGCCGGCTAAAAACGATTGGGCGCGGACAACCTCTGTGCCGCCGATTTGCTGGAAAGCTGGCAATGACTGGCCGGGCTGCCAGGTTACCTCTGTAGAATAACCGAATTGGGTTAAAAAATCTTTGGGCAAAACCGTGACCTGTAAAATTGCAAAGAGCGCCACCACCAAACCTGCTATTAAAATAATCGCTACCGATTTTTGGATCTCTATTTTTTTCCACTCAAAACTGCGGACGACAAAATAAATTAAAAATAATTCAAAATCATAGCGCAAGCCCCAAAAAGCTATGGAAAGATCTTTGGTTAAAAACGGGATGGAGAGCGCGGCGAGGACAAAAAGGGCGAAAATTAATTTGTCGACCAAGAGGATTTTAAAAGGAAATTTTTTGGTTTTGCTAACAGCTTGCCAGATTACTTTTATTATAAGAACAGCTAAAATTATTTCTTTCCAGCTGGCAAAGATTGTTTGTTGGGTTGGGGTTAAATTTAAAAAATGGCTACCGGCGGTGACCAAAAAAGCATGAAAAGGAATTAGAGCCAACAATAACCAAAATGCCCATTTTGGTTTGAACCAACTAAAAACAATTAGGATAAGAGCTAAAATTATTAAAAGATAAATCATAGTTAAATCCTTGTCTTTATTTTAACAGATCTCAGGAAAGATTTAAAGCAATAAAAAAGAGGGAGCGGCCATGGTTAGGGTTGTAAGCTACGAAGCTCACACCTTATCCAATTGTTGGCTACCCCCCCGGTACGGTTGTTCTGTTATTTTTTAGTTTTTTTGCGCGCGCGGGTGGCGGAATTGGTGCGCTAGAAGCACATGGCTGTTTCTTGCTTTCGCGTGCGCTCTGACTGTGTTCCAACGCTAGGTTGGCGACAAGAGCCAGAAAGCGCCCTGTTTACCCACTCTTAAGCAGCGAATGGGCGTATATTAGCCACATTTTCCGCCTTCTTGCCTGCACGCTTATGTTCTATGTGTGATGTCAGGTGGACTCACCGGTGGACTCACCCCCTTTCAAAGCCGTTTTATTACGACCCATCTTGAGGTGCTGCCAGACAACGCCGGTCCTATGGTGCTATTGCTTGACCGGGGCGCCCTGGCGGCTGATGTTGGTACTTCTTCCATCTATCTCTGGTTGAACGCTATTCACGAACCTGCCAGCTCCATTGCTTTCATCACAACCACATCCTTTCAGGAAACAATCGCTACGTTGCGCTTGTTGCTGCTGGCCACGGCTCAATTATTCGAGACTGTGGTGCTCTGGAACGTCACCATTACAGCCATATCCTCACCTGTTCCTTTCTACGCGGCTCTGTAGTAACGGTGTGCACTTTTTGAGGTGGGCGTGGTGTGTATTTATACAGTCATATATTCCCTCACCTTCCTTTCCGTGCGACTTTGCAATAAACCCGATGTTTGTCGGCGTTATTTTGGAGTGGACGTGGGATGTGTGAACGCAGTCAAGCGCATCATCCTTTCTTTATAAGGATAACAGCTACGTACTACGGTTGGTCTCGACCCGAGCGGGGCGGTACTAACCGTGGCCCAGGTGCAGGTGCTCTTTGCGATAACTCATTATGGTACTTCTGGTGCGGCAGGACATCTGAGACACAAGCATATCATCTCCTCCTTCGTGTCGTATTGTAAAACTACGATGTTGCCATTATATCATACTGAAATATTTTGTCAACACCCTAAAGCATTTTCTCCCAAATTTAGCTTCAAATTTGGTGATTTTCGTTTCTCAACAAACTCGAGACAAGCAAAAAAAGAAAGGGATCATAATTTTTGAATGTCAAGTTTTGGAAAAGAAAAACCGCAGATGAAAATTTGTTCCCCGAAGGGACAAACCGCACCTGCGGTAATTGACAGTCCGCCGGAATCGGCAAACCTTAGGTGGAGGCGGTGGCTTCTTGTTACTGCTGGGCTTCTTTGACCCACTTGGACATCTTGCGCGCGATGGATCTTTGTGGTCTGGTGGACAGTATAGCTAAGGCTTTGCTTCATAGACTTCATGAGGCAATAAAGAATTAACTGGGTTCCTCCTCGTCAGAGAATAGTCTGTTAAGATTATTCTGTACGTGTGACATTGCCTCTAAACACTTTTCACAGAATTTAGATCGAGGTGGAAGCACTATTCTTTCTTCTGTCAGAATGAATGTCTCCAGACTCTCCATAAATCTGCTACAGTACAAACTGTGCCTTCCAAATAAGTAAGTTATCTCCAGGTGAAAAGCCCCTACTGAGATGGAACCTTCCATCCTGTCCTAAAATAATGAGCATAACAATCACCTCTTTCAACAATTTGAAGCTACGAATGCCTTATTTAAAAGACGCCTGTATTATAGCAAATTAAAAAAACTTTGTCAAGTCTTTGATAATCTTAATGGACTACGAATTACAAATAATTACAAATGTACAAATAAAATATTTAAAAAAGCGAGCTCATGTCTAAGAAAAATATCTGGAGGCTGAGCGGGCAGGGTTTGAGCGAGCGAAGCCACGTCAGACGTGGCGAAACGAGCGAGAGAGCGAGGCTAAAACACAGTGAGCGAGCACGCTGGGCGAGCGAACGATCTAAAGCAAAGTGTACCGAGCAGGACCCGCTAAATTCCTATTTCAATTCCCGGGGACCGAATTTGCCGCGGCAAAAATCGGCAATGCCTAAAAAGATATATTTGATATGAGCTAAGTTTTTCGTTTCACCAGCCAAGTATTTAAATGATCGCCACAAAATTTCAACAAACAAAATCCTACCAAAATAAAATAATAAAAACGACGGCCAAAAATAGAACGGCAAGTTTTTCCGGGCAAACAACAGATTATTTCGCCAAAAATAATATTGCATTTTAGGATTTTTCGCCCCGCCTGAACTGGCTCCCACTTTATGCCAAATCACCGCATCCGGAACATATAAAAATTTCATACCAACTCGTAAAGCCCGGGCCTCCCAATCAGTCTCTTCCCAATACAAGAAAAATTTCTTGTCCAAAACCCCCACTTTTTTAAAAACGCTCGCTTTGACTAACATTGCCGCGCCGCTGACAAATGAAACCTGGGTTGGTTTTTTTAGTTTAGTTTTGTTTATCAAGTGACCACGATTAAACATCTCCACAGAAGCTAAGGGCCAAATAAATCTTCCCCCACCATACCAAATTTTATTTTTCTCTGGATACTTTCTAATCTGGGGACTAAAAACAACAAACCCAGGATGAGTCTGAACATTCTTGAGCAGAATATCCAAAAAATTAGGATTAACGACAGTGTCATTATTTAAAATCAAAATATAATCCGCACTACCCTTCAAAGCTTTGCGAATCCCGACATTGTTGCCTTCGGCAAAACCTAAATTAAGTTTGTTTTGAATTATCCCCACTCGCCTGCCAAATTTTTTCCGGACCGCTTCAACACTCCCATCTTCAGAATTATTATCTACTAAAATTACCTGAAAATTCGAATAAGAAATTCTAAAAATACTCTCTAGGCACTCGAGAGTATCAATCTTACCGTTATAGTTTAAAACGACAATATAAACTTTGGGTTTCATGTCTTTATCCATAAAACAGATTTTTTGTAAACATCTAAATTTTCCACGGCAATGCCAGTTCCTTTGGCTACGGCCAGCAACGGATCTTCAGCGATATGGCAAGGCACACCAGTCACTTTGGTCATTAAAACATCAATATTTCTTAACAAGGCTCCCCCGCCAGTCATAACAATTCCTTTGTCTATAACATCGGCAGCCAATTCTGGCGGCGTATTTTGCAAAACACCTTTAACCGCGGCAATGATTTCTTTTAACTCATTTTTTAAAGATTTGACTACATCGGCACTGGTAACAATAATAGTTTCCGGCAAGCCAGTGATCGAATTTGAACCTGAAATTTCCATCTTCAAATCCTTTTTCAAAGGCAACACAGAGCCAATTTTTATTTTAATGTCTTCGGCTGTTTGCTCACCAACAATCAAACTATGTTTTCGGCGAATATAATTTGAAATTGCTTCGTTCATTCGATAGCCGCCAACTCGCACAGAACCAACAGCAACAATATCGCCCAAAGCAATGACTGCCACCTCTGAAGTCCCACCACCAATATCAATAATCATATTTCCAGAAGGAGTAGAGATTGGCACTTCAGCGCCAAGGGCGGCGGCAACTGGCTCTTTGATAATATAAGCTGATTTGGCGCCGGCTTGCAAGGTAGCATCGGTAATGGCTCTTTTTTCAGTTGAAGTAATTCCTGCAGGAGCGGCGATCATCACTTCTGGTTTAAAAAGTCGAATCCCACCTGAAACTTTGTTAATAAAATAACGGAGCATTGCCTCGGTGGTTCGATAATCGGCAATCACGCCATCGCGCAAAGGATGGGAGGCGACAATTGATTCCGGAGTCCGACCTAACATTTTTTTAGCCTCTTTGCCAATTGCCAAAACTTTATTATCATCAACTGACAAAGCAACCACAGTTGGTTCATTAATAACAATTCCCTTTTTGGGCAAATATATTAAAGTATTGGTTGTGCCTAAATCAATCCCAAAACGCCTGGCAATCATATTCCCTCGCTTCGCTCGGTTAAATTTAAAATCTAAAAATCAAAAATCAAATTTTTTTCTTTTTGCATTTTTATTTTGCATTTTGATCTTTGAACTCTGTATTTATTCTTATTCTATTCTCTTAATATTAGCGCCTAATTTGCAAAATCTTTTTTCAATATTTTCGTATCCCCTATCAATCAAATGGATATTCTCAATTGTTGTCTGACCATCAGCGATTAAAGCGGCGATAATCAAAGCAATGCCAGCCCGAATATCTGGGCTGCCGATTTTGGCTGAAAATAATTTTTTCGGTCCGTTTACTAAAGCCCGATGAGGATCGCATAAAATAATATCGGCACCCATTTTAATCAATTCATCAATATAAGATAATCTTCTTTCATACATCCAATCATGGACCAAGCTAGTGCCATTAGCCTGGGTGGCAAGAACGCAAAATGGGGCTTGCAAATCAGTAGGGAATCCGGGCCAAGGCGCGGTTTGGATTCTTGAAGGTCTAAGATTTGTTGTGGGCTTAATATGCAAAAAGTCTTTGCCTAATTCAAATTTCACCCCCATCATTTTTAGTTTATTTAAAATAGGGTCCAAATTTTCGGGAATGACATTTTGGATAATAACATCGCCGCAGGTTGCAGCGGCGGCAGCGGCAAATGTCCCCACTTCAATATTATCTGGAATAATTTTGTGGACAGCGCCTTGGAGTTTTTTAACGCCGCAAATTTCAAGAGTCTGGGTGCCGATTCCGGAAATTTCAGCCCCCATCTTGCTTAGAAATTGACACAGATCCTGAACATGAGGTTCGCAAGCGGCATATTTGATAGTCGTTTTTCCTGGGGTCAAGACTGCTGCCATTATTGTATTTTCTGTGGCGGTGACAGAAGGTTCATCTAAAAATATTTGGGCCGGTTTTAATTTTTTATTTTTTCCGCCAGAGGCGGATTTCGCATAATAGGATAATTTGTCTTGGGTGATTTCGACGCCTAATTTTTCCAAAGCCTGAAAATGAGTGCCAACTGGTCTTTTGCCAATAATACAGCCGCCGGGATGAAGCATTTCCATTTTCCCTTTGCGAGCCAAAAGCGGGCCCATTAGTAAAATTGAGGCGCGTAATTTTTGGACTAATCGAGAATCTAATTTTGTAGTTTTGATATCGGCGGCCTGAATCTTGTATTGGTGGGGTTTTTCTTTTTGAACTTTAACCCCTAATTTTTGGATAATTTCTAATAAAATCTTAACATCTAAAATTTCCGGAACATTTGAAATTTGACACGGTTGATCGGTTAATAAAGTGGCGGCAATAATAGCTAAAGCGCCATTTTTTGATCCGCCTGGTTTGATTGTACCTTTTAAAGGCTTTCCGCCTTTTATTATAAATTTGGCCATATTTCCTCACTACCAACTACTCACTACAAACTGCTACCTTATTTTACCATAATTTTGGCAAAAAAAATAGGGGCAGCTGGGTGAGTTCTCTCTGGGAGGAGTATTGACGTTAGCCAACACACAAGAGAATCACTTTGCCGTCCCTAATGGGGCGTACCTTAGGATCTAGGATCCTTTTGGTTCTTTTGGTCGGAGATGTCCTTTGGGTAGCTGGAGTTCGGGGTCGAACTGCTGGCAGATCGCGGCGATTTCATGAAAATCGTTGACTACAGGGTGGGCATGTCCTTGAACCATAACTTGACCAGATTTGATTAAAGCCGCTAATGGACTTTGCCCTACGGTAGAGTCAAGCGACTTGCTGACAATCTCGAAGGTCACCTGAATTGCTGCTTCTGCTGCTTCAGCTCGCTGCTTCGTCTTGATCAGCTGATCAAGAATCAACAGAACAGTTACACCAGCCATACCATTCTCACGGTTATCGGTCATACTATCTATGTCACCGATAGAAATACCTACCGTTTGGGCAGCTTCTGTGACAACCTGTTGCCAGCTCAAGTTCTCCTCCAGGGCTTCCCAATATCCAAACTGTCCTGGCTCGATTTGAAACCACTCTGCTTCTCGGACGATGTCACCAGATTCTGGATAAAACAACCAGTCTCCAAAGAATCCTACGCGCTCCTCGTGTGTCGCCCGCACAAGTTGACCATCCTCTACCCGGTAGACGGAATACACTTCATGATAATCCGTCCAACTGCCACAATACTTTCGTTTCCGGACAAGAACCAGCCCACCTTCAGAAACATCTGACACTCTCAACAAGTAACTCGCTGGTCCTTCTTTGCAATAGTCGTCATATTCCCACACGATACGAATTGTGGCCGAGACACCATGCATGCCAACAACTTGCCAGAGCTGCTCTTGAAGCTCAGAATCGAACGGCATTTTTTCAAGTTTTTCCAGTTCCACCTCAACAACTTCTTCCTGTCCTGCCTGACCGACTTGGTTCTGCGCCACTTTGCTCATCTCCTTTTCACCAGCACATCTCGAAAGGCCATTGGCCCAACGAATGGCGGGATATTGTAGCCTCATTTTTATTTGGGTTTGCGCATGGCTACCTGCGCTTTGTTAAGATACGATGCTGCCATTATAGCATACTGAAATAATTTGTCAAGAGAACGACCTTTTTTTGAAATATTTAACGGGTGCAAGAATACTTTTGCTGAAAAACGAAGCAAGCGCAGCTGCAAAAAGTGGGTTGCAAGTGCACGACGATCCCGACGATAGTCGGGGGAGGAAGTAAAGCGCACATCTTTTTGCAACGGAGCGAGCGTAGTTAATCTGAAGCAAAGTGTACCGAGCAGCACCCACTAAACAAAACTTTGATTGTGATTTTATTCAAACTAGTGTATAATATTAAATTGAAACTTCAAATGAAAAAATTAACTAAAAAACAGAAAAAAATTATTTTCAATGCCGCCTTTTGGACTGTGGCCACTTTTTTATTTCTATCTGCCGCCACCTTGTTGGTCTTGTGGGCCTCAGGCTACAAATACAATTTTAAAGCTCACAAATTTGAAAAAACTGGCTTGATCTATTTGGTCTCTGAGCCGAGAAAGGTCAAAATCTACATAAACGATAAATTAGTCAAAGAAAGAACGCCGGCCCGCTTGGGCTATATTTTGCCTGGCAAATACAAAGTTGAAATCAAGAAAAAAAACTATCTAACTTGGTCAAAAGAGATAGAAGTCTCGGCTGGCAAAGTGATAAAATTTGAAAATATTGTATTATTTTTAGAAAATCCTGAGAGCTCGGAAATTGCCCAAAATGTGAACCAGTTTCATCTTGCGCCCGACAAAGAAAAAGTTTTGTATTTTAGCCAAAACTTAAATATTTATAATTTCGGCAATCAAAAAACAGATACCATTAAAACCGATCAGCCGCTCAAATTCTTGCAATGGTCAGATGATTCTGGAAAAATCCTCTTTAAAAATAATGGCGAATATTTTGTTTACGAACTGGGCGACAAAAAGTTATCTCTCTTAAAATTAGAAGGTATAGAAAATCCTGATAAAATTTTATGGCATCCAAAAAATTCAGAAACTTTATTTGTCTTGAAAGACAAAAATTTGTATTCAACAAATCTTCAGGGAAAACTTAAACTTTTGGGTAGTAAAATTTCTAATTTCACAGTTTCAGGCGACGGCTTGGTTTATATTTTTCAAATCGAAACAGGTTATAGACTGCAAAAGGCTAATTTTGAATTGGGACCGGTGGCAAAGATTGTAGATTTGAAAAAAGAAGATTTTGAAATTCTGGCTAAAAATTCCCATATTGCTTTAAAGGACGCGGCTGGAAATTTGTATGCGGTCACAGACAACGACTTGGAAAAAATTAATTCCCAGGCGCAGACGGCTGTTTGGTCTGAAATTGCTGGCTTTTTGGGTTTTGGCCGAGAAACCAAACTTTTGTATAAAACAAATTTAGATGGGGTTTGGTATTTTGATCCTGAATATCAACAAAACAGCCTCATCACCAGAACAGAAAAAGAAATTGACAAAATTTTATGGTATTTAGATTTGAATTATGTGATTTTTAACTGCGGTTCGGAAATTAAAATGACCGAGCTCGATGGGAAAAACGAAATTGTTTGGGGTGAGGGTTTTAACTTTGAGCTAATTTCTTTAGAACGTTTAATATATTTAGATCAAAATGGGGTTTTGAAAATTTTGCAGATTAGAAAATAGATTTAGGAAATAAATTTAGGGAATGACTTGTTGGGCTCTGACAATTAACCGGTTGATAGCGGTGCCGATTGGGGTACAGGTCATTAGAGTTAAAGTAGGGGTTTCGGTTGACTGCATTACTTCTACTTGTGAAGGTTTAACTACAAATTTTTCTGTCACCTGATAAGTATAGACTTTGTCTTGATAGCAAATATTAATTTCATCGCCGGGTTCTAATTGACCGACAACCGAAAATATCGCGCTATAGGGACCACGCTGCCACCAATAAGATGAGGAGTGACCGGCAATAAAAACATTGCCTTTTTCGCCTGGTTTGGCTGTACTTTTGTAGTGAGCAACGCCATATTGAAGATTGTCTAAGAATTTGTCCTCAGGACTATCCCAGACAATTGGGACATCAAGGTCTAATTTTTGGATGATGATGTGGCCGTCGGCAAAACCCAACTCCTGGCAGGTTGGCTGTTTGACAGAATCTACTTGGGACAGAAAAGTATCTTGGACTTTTTGATATTCTTTGTTGGCGAGAGACTGCCAAAGATATTTAAAATTTGTGGCAACTGCTGGCCAATTAAACAAAGCAAAAATCATCACAAAAATGGTGCAAAAAATAAGGACAAATTTTAAGATGTTTTTGAAAATTTTCATCTTGCTCATCTTCAATTATTATGGTGGGCGAGGTGGGAGTCGAACCCACACCCTGAGTTAGCAGGACAGGTTTTTGAAACCTGCGCGTCTACCAGTTCCGCCACTCGCCCAATTTTCTGGTTTAATTTTATCACAAATTAGCTTGAAAATCAAAAGGAATCTTGATAGAATGGAGACAAACTTAGCAAGTCCCGCCAAAGCTGTGGGGACGTAGTTAAACGGTATAATAGGTCATTCGCATTGACCAGTTCGGGGTTCAATTCCCCGCGTCTCCACTTGTCCACTTGTAATTTTTAAACAGGCTATATAGAATACTAATCAGGAGAACAAATGGCAAATTTAAATAACTTGGATGAGATTTCAGAAATTGACAAAAAGAATATGCTAAAAAATATCGCCGAGCTGGCTGACCAAATTGAAAAAGGCTGGCATGAATCACAAAAATTAATCATCCCCTCTTATTATTTAAAAGCCAACAAAGTGGTGATTTTGGGTATGGGTGGTTCTGGAATTTCCGGCGCTTTAGTGAAATCTCTTCTTCAGACAGAAAATGAAATTCCAATTTATATTAATCGCGATTACGGTATCCCTGGTTTCGTTGATAATAAAACCTTAGTCATCGCCATTAGTTATTCGGGTAACACCGAGGAAATTTTAGACGGTTTTGTGGCTGCATATTCAGTGGGAGCGAAATTGGTTGTAATTTCTACTGGCGGAAAATTAGAATCTTTGGCAAAAAAATATAAAGCCCCTTTTTATAAATTTAAATACCCTGCCCTACCAAGGGCGGCAATGGGTTATACATTTGGAGCCGCTCTGGGCATTTTAAAAAAAATTGGAATTGCTTCTGATATTACCCAAAAAGAAATTGATGAAGCGGTTAATTTTTTGAAAAAATTTTCCGAGCAATGGAAAGCAGAAGTGCCTACTCGTCGGAATTTGGCAAAAAAAATTGCTAATAATATTTTTGGAAATATTGCCCTTATTTGGTCGGGTGAAATTTTAGAAGCTGTGGCAAGACGATGGAAAACTCAGATAAATGAAAATGCTAAAAATGCGGCTTTTTTTGAGGTTCTGCCAGAGCTCCATCACAATTCAGTTTCTGGCTTAGATTCTCCAAAACCAAGCAATTTATATGTACTGATGTTAAAATCAAAATATTATCATCCCCGGGTTAACAAAAGAATAGATATATCTGAAGATGTTTTAGATAAAAAAGAGGTTCCCCATTTGGTAATTGATATTACTCCAGTCGGTGGACCTTTATCGGAAATGTTAGTTTATGCTCTTTTGGGAGATTATGTTAGCCTTTATTTGTCTGTTTTGCATGATGTTGACCCTTCAGACAACAAAAATATTGAATATATAAAACAGAGACTAAAAGAATAAACAAAGAGTAGAATTTTTATTCTAAGGGAGGGATTAAAATGTCAAAAATTGCCAAGATTGTAGCCAGAGAAATTTTAGACTCGCGCGGCGATCCAACAATCGAAGTAGATGTCGTAACTGATGACGGTTTTTTTGACCGAGCCTCTGTCCCCTCTGGAGCTTCAAGGGGCCAATATGAAGCTCTGGAACTAAGGGATAATGACCCAAAAAGATACGGCGGTAAAGGCGTTTTAAAAGCAATCTACAATGTTGAGCATGTAATTCAACCAAAATTAATTGGTAAAGATCCCTCAAAACAAGTTGAAATCGATAGAACCTTAATTTATTTAGATAACACTGAAAACAAATCAAAATTAGGAGCCAATGCTATTTTGGGAACATCTTTGGCTTGCGCCAGAGCAGGAGCGATTCTTTACAAATATCCGCTTTATCAGTATTTAACCAGATTAACCCGACCCCAACCTGAAGTTTTTAACTTACCTGTTCCTTTTATGAATGTTATCAATGGCGGCATTCACGCCGGTTTTACTTTAGATATTCAAGAATTTATGATTATTCCAATGGGGGCTTCGAGTTTTAAAGAAGCTTTGAAATGGGGCTCTGAAATTTTTCATACTTTAGATAAAATCCTTAAAGAAAAAGGTCACACTGCCAATATTGGCGATGAGGGTGGCTATACACCAAAGTTTAAACAAAATGAAGAAGCTCTGGCTATAATTTCGGAAGCGGTGAAAAAGACAGGCCTTGAACCGGGAAAAGATGTATTTTTAGGATTAGATGTGGCGGCTTCAGAATTTTATTCAGATGGCAAATATCATTTAAAAATAGAAAAAAAGAGTTTTTCTTCTGATGAGATGATTGATTATTTGAGAGGTTTGAGCGAAAAATATCCTATTTATAGTATCGAAGATGGTTTGGCAGATGACGATTGGGCTGGTTGGACAAAATTAACCCAGCAGCTGGGGACAAAAATTAAAATTGTTGGTGATGATTTATTTGTCACCAATATTGAAAAATTAAATCGGGGGGTAGAAAATCAAGCCGCTAATGCGGTTATTATTAAACCCAATCAAGTCGGCACCCTTTCTGAAACTATCAAAACTGTAAAATTGGCCCAAAAATCAGGTTATACTAATATAATTTCTCATCGTTCAGGAGAAACCGAAGACACTTTTATTTCAGATTTGGCAGTCGGGGTGGGTGCTTTTGGCTTAAAGGCTGGCGGGCTTTGCCGATCGGAAAGAATTGCCAAATATAATCAAATATTAAGAATCGAGGAAGCCTTGGGAGGAAAAGCGAGCTATGGCAAAAACAACCAAACAACCAGTGCTCTTGGTCATTCTTGATGGCTGGGGTATAAGCCCTCAAAAAGAAGGGAATGCAACCTTGATGGCCGATATCCCCTTTTTTTATAGTCTGGTTAAAAATTATCCTTCAGCGACTTTGTCTGCTGCCTCAGAATCAGTGGGTTTAATGTTGGGAGAAGTTGGAAATTCAGAAGTGGGGCATTTGAATATTGGCGCCGGCCGGGTGGTCTGGCAGGATTTGGCTAAAATTACCCGTTCAATCGAAGACAAAGCATTTTTTAAAAATCCAGAATTGTTAGAACTCTTACAATATGTGGGAGATGAAAATAAAAAATTGCATCTCGTGGGCTTGGTTTCTGATGGCGGCGTCCATAGTCACATTAATCATTTGGCGGCTTTGTTAAAATTATGCGCCCAGTTAAAAATAAAATCAATTTTTCTCCATTTAATTTGCGATGGTCGCGATTCTCCCCCTAAAAATACCAAAAAATACTTAGCCAAATTAGCTGAGCCGTTAAAAAAATCTGGGACTAAAATCGCCACCGTTTCCGGCAGATACTATGCCATGGACCGCGACAAACGCTGGGACAGAACCCAAAAGGCTTTCCGGGCAATAGTGGGAGGTGAGGGGAAAAAAGCCTACAGCGCGGAAAAAGCAATTGACTCAGCCTATGCAGGCGGTGAATCTGATGAATTTATTATTCCCACAGTAATTTTTGGATCTGAACAAACCTCACCTGGCAAAATAGAAAACGGGGACGGAATTATCTTTTTCAATTTTCGAGCCGATAGAATGAGACAATTAGTTGATAGTATTTTAGATCCTGATTTTAAAGAATTTTCCAAAAGAGCTAACCCCAAAAATTTAAAAGTAATCACCATGACTGCTTACGCAAAAGAAAAAAAATGGCCCCAAGCTGTTGCTCTTCTTAAACCAACAAACTTCAAGCACGTTTTAGCCGAAGCCATATCTAGCCATAATCTAAAACAGCTTCATATTGCCGAAACAGAAAAGTATGCCCATGTTACTTACTTTTTTAACGGTGGCAGAGAAAAACCATTTCCAGGAGAAGAT
>SDBU01001549.1_pt1 | contig 32448 bp, 32 predicted proteins | sample 2277071 | NCBI WGS metagenome assembly SDBU01 (sample SAMN10397929, study PRJNA504765) | marine sediment metagenome | isolation source: marine sediment core GS08_GC12, 126 cmbsf | place: Arctic Ocean: Gakkel Ridge, Loki's castle | collected 2008 | reverse complement strand
GGGCACGGTGTCCCGTAGGGACGAGCGAGCAGATTCACAGAGTGCAGTTTGCCTCGCTGGGGCAAACAAACGTGCCGCTTAAGAAATCTTTCCGAGCCTCTCATATTTGACGCAAAGCAAGACCCACTGCCACGGCTAACCGTGGACTTTCTTTCTCCACAACCTCCTTAAATCGAAGAGGGCAGGAAATATTAGCAAAAGGATTAAACAAAGTGGTTTCTATCCTCAACTTTTCGGTAAAGAAATCCTTTAAACCGACTAATTTACTGCTTCCTCCCGCGAGAAGGAGTTTTTCTATTTCGGGCCCCTTCTGTGTAAATCTCCAATAATCAATCGAATTCTGAATCTCGGTAATCAAATTTTCTAAAACAGAGGATAATGCGGGAAATAAGCTTTCCTCATTCTTAATCTTCTTCTCTTCCGCTTCAGGAAAATCTGTGTTAGAAACTTCTCCAATCGTAGTAGTAAAGGTGTTACCAGAAATGGTCAATGACCTGATGAGCATTTGCTCATTATGACAAATAAGAAGGTTGCTGGTTTCAGCACCGAGTTCCAGAAAAGCTATTGTTCTATCCCTTTCAAAATTCGGGGAGAACCTGAGAACGTTTAAAAGAGTAAAAGCATCACAATCGACAAAATTTATCTCTACTTTAAGGTCGACAAAAAGGTCTAACAGATTGTTAACCATTTCTTTTTTGACCGCACCAACAAGTAAATTGATTTTCTCTCCCTGAGAGAGAATCTGATAGGACCAGACCACTGCATTCAGAGGAAAAGGGAGCTGATGTTGAACCTCATACTGAAGCATTGATTTAATTTTGCCGAGCTCAACAGGAGGAAAAGAGATAAATCTCACCAAAACTTCTCTCCCCGGGAGGGAAAGAGTAATATTGGTTGCTCCAGTTTCTTTGACAATCGCTTGCGCCGTTTTCCTCCAGACCTTTTTTCTTTCCTCTTTTCTTTCCTCCACAGGGAGAGAGATAGGAGAAAACGAAAGATTCGTTATTTCCACTCCTCGCGTCGTTTTAGTCAAAGATAATCCCTTAACACTGGAGGTTCCTAAATCAATGGCTAAACTCTTCTTTTTCTTAAACATATATAGATAGATTCCTGCTTCCGCAGGAATGACAGCATAGTAGCGGGGGTAGGACTTGAACCTACGACCTTCAGGTTATGGGCCTGACGAGCTACCACTGCTCCACCCCGCAATCGACGATAGTCGTTGCGAGTCCGCCTTGGCGGACGAAGCAATCTCTCACTTCTTGAGATTGCTTCGTCGTCCGTTTACAGCGTGGACTCCTCGCAATGACATAAATGATATGCTTGACTGATTATTTCAATTCCATTATATTCTATTATTTTATTTCTGTCAACCCAGTTACAAATCATCGCGTAGATTTCTTCTTATCAACATTTCTAACGGGGTCAATAATGATATAACTGTTCGATTTTTTTGTCAATTAAATTTATTAGTCCATTAATTTTTTTTCCCCCAAGTTCACTTTCCATTCTTCTTCTATTTGCTTTCTCTTTCAGGGTAAAAAGTTCATCAGCCACAGATAGGAGAGTAGTTATAACGGCTTTTAATGAATCCGGTGAGTTCTTTTGTCCTTCTTTTATTCTTTGCTCCACATAATCGGCCAGTCCCTTTATATATTCTTCATTACCTTCCAGGGTATACCTACCCCCAAAGATAGTAATCTCTATTTCTCTTTTCATTTACCCCTTACCTCTATCCGATAACGTTCCCGCAACCTTTTCTCCACTTCCTCCTGCAGTTCATCAACTTCATTTTTAATGAGGGTTCTGTGAGTAGATTGATAGAGCACTGAAAAAGCCAAACTACGATAACCTGAAGGAATCTCCTTACCTTGATAAATGTCAAAAAGTTTAATCTTTTTAATCAGAGGGGAAAGGGACTTAATGAGGGTCGTTATATCTTCCCATTCAATCTCATCGTCAACAATAATGGCTAAGTCACGTCTAATACCCGGATATTTTGCCAATGGTTTAAATTCCCTGATGAAAGAACTAAATTTAGCTAAAAGTTCAAAATTCAGTTCTGCGAGGTAAACCTGTCCTGTGAGTTCCCGGAGAGAAAGAATCTTTTCCTTTACCCCCCCAAAGCAGCCAAGAAACTCATTATTTACGAAAATCCCGGCGGTTATTTCTTTCTTCAGGAGGTTATGATCAAAATTCCGGACCGAATAATCTAAAATTCCCATTCTTTCCAGAAGTCCTTCTAAAATCCCTTTCAGAGAGAAAAAATTGCCGGAATTATAAATGCCAATGGAAAGCTTTAAGTCCTCACGGAAAGATGATTTTTCTTTTGAATAGGTTTTCCCTAATTCAAAAAATGCCATTTTCCTATTTCCCTGATTAAGATTATGGGAAAAAGCCGAAAGAAGGCAAGAAAAAAGATCTGCCCGCAGAGCACCCTGCTCGGCCGTTAAAGGGTTCAAAATTTTTATGCCTTCAGCAGAAAAATTAGAAGTAATAATCTCGGTAAGACCGAAAGAAATCAAGGTTTCTCTGAGCAAAGATGCAATCTTCTCTTTCTTATTTTCGGAGAACGGAACAATTTTTGCCAGCGGGATTTTAGTTGGTATCTTCTCATATCCATAAAGCCGCACTATTTCTTCGATTAGGTCAACCTCCTGTTTGATATCCTGGCGAAAAGGTGGAACTTCAACCTCAAATAAATTTTCTTTTTCAGAAACCTTAAAACTCAAGTGTTCCAAAATTTTTTTGATAACCTCGGAAGAAATCTCGATTCCAAGAAGGTCCGCGACTCTTTTCTTTCTTAATTTTAGTTTGATTGTAGGGGCGACATTTATGACGCCCGTTGTTTCGGGTCGGATAAATCCGACCCCTACAGGTTCGCGCTGAAAGTACGCTAATTTCCCAACTTCCCCTTTAGAGCCATTTTCTATTAAATAGGTTGCCCGATTCAAAGCAGAGACCACTCCCGCCGGATTAACCCTTCTTTCAAAACGGCAGGAGGCCTCCGTAGAAAGATTAAGTAATTTTGCCGTTTTTCTGATGGAAAAAGGGGTAAAATATGCACTTTCCAGAAGAACATTATGCGTCGCTTCGGTTACCTGGCTTTCTTCTCCCCCCATAATTCCTGCAATTGCCAGGGGTTTTTTCTTATCGGTTATTAACAGCATTGATTCGTTCAAGGTCCGCATCTCACCATCAAGCGTCTTTATTTTCTCCCCGGGGGAAGCACACCGTATGATTACCTCTCCCTCAATTTTTTCCAAATCAAAGGCATGCAAAGGTTGTCCTGTTTCCAAAAGGACAAAATTGGTGATATCGACAATATTATTAATCGGTCTGATTTTGGCTTTGACCAATCTTTCCTTTAACCAGACGGGCGAAGAATCCTCCACTTTTATTCCTTTAATAATACGCGCTGAATAGAACGGGCAAAGAGAGGGTGCTAAAGAGATTACTTTTATCCTGAATGGATGTGATTTTCCGGCAAAGATTTGAGGAAATTCAGGAGGTTTCTTTCCCAGGATAGCGGCAACTTCCCGCGCCAGACCGAGGATGGATAGAAGGTCTCCTCTATTTGCCGGAATTTCGCACTCAAAGATGAGATCATCCCCGGCGGAGGAAAAATCTTCAATGGGAAACCCCGCGGAGGTAAGTCCGCTCATCAATCTCTCCGGAGAAAGGTCAAAATCAACGTATTCCTTCAACCACTGATAAGAATAAATCATTTTTTAGAATTGTTCTAAAAATCTTAAGTCATTCTCCCAAAAATCTCTGATGTCAGAGATTTTATATTTTAACATCGCAATCCGCTCCACTCCCATCCCAAAAGCAAAACCGGTAAATTTTTCCGGGTCATAGTTCACCTTTTTGAAAACTTCAGGATTAACCATTCCTGCGCCCAGGATTTCAATCCAGCCACTGTGGCCACAACTGCCGCATCCGGTCCCGCTGCAGAAAGGGCAAGAGATACTCACTTCAGCGCTGGGTTCCGTGAAAGGGAAATAAGAAGGCGAAAAACAAACTTTAATATCCGACTTAAAAATTTTACGCAGGAAATAGGTTAGCACCCCTTTTAAATGAGAGAAACTGATTCCCTCATCAACCATTAAACCCTCCATCTGGTGAAAAGCAGGAAAGTGTGAAGCATCGATGGCATCACGGCGAAAACATCTGCCAGTGGTAATAATGCGCAAGGGCGGTTTTCTTTTCTCCATAGTGCGAATCTGAACCGGAGAGGTATGGCTTCTCAAAAGGATATTAGGGGCTAAATAGAAACTATCAAAGGAATCCCTTGCCGGATGTTCTTCGGGAAAGTTCAAGGCCTCAAAATTATAGTATTCGTTCTCAATCTCCGGTCCGGTAACAATGTCAAAACCAAGCTCCTTAAAAATTTCTTTCATTTCATTACTAATGAGGGTAATCGGGTGAAGATGGCCTAATTTTGGTTTTATCCCGGGTAAAGTTATGTCAATCTTTTCAGTTACTTTTTTCTCTTTGCATTGAAGAAGTTTTTCTTTTAGACCCACTTCTAATTGTTTCTTCAACTCATTTGCCTGTTTTCCTACCGTCTTTTTTTCTTTCAGGGAAAGATTTTTCATCTCTCTTAAAATCCTGGTAAGGGCTCCTTTCCTTCCTAAATAGGCAATTCTAAAATTTTCTAAGTCATCCTTTCCTTTTGCCTCTTTTAAAGCAATCGATGCTTCTTCAACCAACTTTTTTAATTCAGCTTTTAATTCCATAATTTCATTGATAAAGATGACGTCGTTGAATATAATCCATTACCTTATCTGGAAGGAGACCTTGAACAGATTTCCCCTTTTTTATTCTACTTCTGATTTCACTGGATGAGATAGCAATTGGCTCTAAGTTGAGAAAAGTCACCTCTTTGAAAGAGAGATTCCTCGTTCCACCCGGAATGACACTTCTCTTCACCACCACAAACCTGATTAATTTTTTCAATTTTTCAATCTCCTTCCAGGAACCTGTCTCTAAATAGGCGTCAAGACCAAGAATAAAATAAAAATCCTTTTCCGGCAAATAGATTTTTTTTAGGGCATTAACCGTATCTACGGTGTAAGATAGACCTTTTCGTTCCAGTTCTATCTTAGAAGCAACAAAATAAGAATTGCCAGAGATTGCCAATTCCACCATCCGGTAGCGATGCTCTACTCCAATCTCGGGTGCTTTTTTGTGTGGAGGATAATGTGCGGGAACAAAAATAATTTTTTCTAAATTCAAAGATTCCCTCACTTTCTCGGCAATAATCAAATGCCCCAGATGAATCGGATTAAAAGTTCCGCCAAAAATACCTATGCCACCTTTACTCTCTAATTTGACCATTTCCGTAAATAATGTATTTATACGAAGTGAGGGACTCAAGACCCATTGGACCCCGGACATGAATTTTATCGGTACTAATCCCCATTTCCGCACCCAGGCCAAACTCATTTCCGTCGGTAAATCTGGTAGAGGCATTCAGATAGACAGTCGCCGAGTCCACTTTTTTTAAAAATTCTGCTGCCGCTCTTTTATCTTCAGTAATGATGGTATCCGAATGACCTGTTCCATAAGTGTTGATATGTTCGAGCGCTTCCTTTAAGGAATTTATCACTTTAACGGAGAGAATCGGAGCAAGGTATTCTGTGTTCCAATCCTCTTTTTTTGCCCTTTTAATTCCCGGGTAAACCTTCAGAGTCCTTTGACAGCCGTGAATTTCACATCCCGCTGTCTTTAATTTCTTAATTATTTTTGGGAGAAAAAATCGGCTAATTTTTTGATGCACAAGTAGGGTTTCGGTACTGTTGCAGGTTCCGGGTCTTTGCATCTTGGCATTAAAGGTAACGGATATTGCTTTTTTTAAATCCGCTTTTTTATCCACGTAGGTGTGGCATATTCCTTTGTAATGTTTAATCACCGGAATCCGGGAATTATCGCTGACCATTTTAATCAGGGAGTCGCCTCCCCGGGGAATAATAAGGTCAAGGTAATCATTCAAAGAGAGAAGATATTTAACCGCTTTTCTTTCGGTGCTCCTGACAATCTGAACACTAAATTCAGGGAGATTGCATCTCCTGATTGCCCCCTGTAAAATATTAACTAAAACAAGATTGGAATTATAGGCCTCTTTCCCACCTTTTAAGATTATGCAATTACCCGCCTTCAAACAAAGCGCTGTTGCCTGAACCGTAACGTCCGGTCGGGATTCATAGATGATACCAATCACTCCTATCGGCACACTAACCCTTTTAATGAGAAGACCATTCGGTCTTTTTATCTCCCAGATGATTTTACCCAGTGGCTCCGGTAATTTTTTTACCTCCATTACCATCTCGATCATCTTCTCTACCCGGGCATTATTTAATCTGAGTCGGTCCAGGAACGCGGAAGAAAGTCCTTTATTCCGGGCAAATTCAATATCCCTTCTATTCTCTTTGAGAATCAAGCTCCGTCTCTTCCTCAACTCCTGAGCAATTGAGAGAAGTGCCTTGTTGCGCAAACTCAGAGAACTTTCCGCTATTAAACGGGAGGCCTCCCTGGCTTGTTTCCCCATCAACAAAATTTCCTGCTTTAAATTCTTCATATTATTGGCAATGGAGTAGCAGAGCTTGCTCTGCTTTGTTTGCGCGAGACAAGTCTCGCTACTCCTATTCCGGTAAAAATATTGTTCCTACCTTTTTACCCGCAAAAATCTCCTTAATAATCCCCGTTCTTTTGCCGTTGGCAATGAGCATCATCTTCCCTTTTTTGGTAACGGTTTTAGCCGCCCTGAGCTTGGTAGTCATCCCGCCGATACTTTTAGAGGAATTTGTTCGTCTTGCCAGTTTTTCAATCTCCGGAGAAATTTCTTTTACATCAAAGAGCAACCGACCATTCGAGGGGTAATCTGCATAAAACCCATCAACGTCAGAGAGGATAATCAGCAAGTCCGCTTCTACCAAATTAGTGACCAAAGCCGAAAGGGTATCATTATCTCCAAATTTAATCTCATCCACCGCCACCGAGTCATTTTCATTGATAATGGGAACAACGCCGAAAGAAAACAAGGAAGAAAAGGTATTGCGAACGTTAAGGTAACGTTGTTTTTCAATGAGAACGTCTTTAGTAAAGAGAATCTGACCCACAACGAGCCCTCTTTCTTTAAACAGCCGTTCGTAAACCCGCATTAACTGGCTTTGTCCGACGGAAGCGGCCGCCTGCAGTTTAGCAAGAGCTTTTGGTTTTGTTCTTAAGCCCAAACTCCTCATCCCGGCAACGATTGCCCCTGAACTAACAATAGCAAGTTGAACTCCTTTCTGGCGCAGCCAAACAAACTGCTCCACCAGCTCCTCTATCCTGGAGGTGTCAAGACGATTATCTTCAGTGGTTAAAACCGGGGTACCCAATTTTATGACTACCCGATGCACAGAATTTAATAGTTCACTTCTTTTCATTATAAACCCTTACCACGAATTAACACGAACGAACACTAAAAGAAATAAATACCCTAATTTTTAATTTTACATTTTTAATTTTGAATTATGGTTTTATTCGTGTGTCTTCGTGGTAATCTTTGTAATTTTAATATTTATTCACTTCTCTAATAATCCTCTCTACCGGGGCAAGGTGACCGATACCCTTTTCTCCGCTGGCCAAGAGGCCTGTTACCGGCTCAATAAAATGATAGCCAGCCCTTTTTAATTTTTTGACATTCTCCTGCAAGATAGCATTCTTCCACATATTCTTATTCATCGCCGGGGCAAAAATTACCGGGGAAGTAGTCGCCATAATAATGGTAGAAAGAAGGTCATCGGCAATACCGGAAGACACCTTACCGATAATATTTGCCGTTGCCGGAACAACAAGAATAATCTCAGCCCATTCGGCTAAAGAAATATGAACAATCTCCCATTCTTTCGGTAGAACAAATACCTCGGAATAAAGAGGATTCCCGGATAGGGTCTGCAGAGTAAGAGGGGTAATAAAATGAGCGCTATTTTGGGTCATTACCACCTTAATCTCATTCTTTTTCTTCAGTCGTTCAATAACCTCTGCTGACTTGTAAGCGGCAATCCCTCCGCAAACTCCCAAAAGAATTTTTCTTTTTTTCATATTTTTTTAGCCACGAATGCACACGAATAGACACGAATAATAAAGATTATAAAATTAAGTTACTATAATCTTAAAATATTTAGTTTCTTTGGTGTTCATTCGTGTTAATTCGTGGTTACATGTCTTTTATCAAATGTCCATTTATTTGAAGAATATTTCTCTTTAAATAATTTTCTTGCTAATGACTGTTCCTCTTCAGATAAAGCTCCCTCTTTAAAGTTTACAGAAAAATGACCGGTAAAACCGAAAAGGAGTTTTTCCTTGAGCTCTTCAAGAGAAATTTCTTGGTCTAAAATCTCCGAAATCGAAGTTGCCCTATTCTTAAAACCATTGCTCCCGGGAAAAATCCTATTAATTAAATTAAAATTATAGGATAAAGGTAGAGAACCCTGTTGGAGGAAAACTTCCTTTGTGCGGCGCTGGGCATTACCCAGAACTTTTTTTTCACCAACAATGAGGTCGTGTTTTGAGTTTGCCATAAAGCAGGGAATCTTTTTTCTTGAAGATAATCTATTTCTTGCCTCTCTAAACTTCACCGAAATCCCCAATCCGGACAATCCCTTAATAATCCCCCAACAGACCTGCTTGTAAGAAGCAAGAAGGTCATCAAAATCTTGATAGGTATCGGTCCCGGAGATAAAGGAATAGGTTAACTCATCCTCGTGAAAAATTGCTCCCCCTCCCGTATAGCGTCTGACAATATCCATTCTCAACCTTCTACATTCCTTTAAATTCACCTCTTCACCTACATTCTGGGCATAACCAATTGAAACCGCTGATGGTCTCCATTGATAGAAACGTAAGGTCGGCGAAAGATTTTTTTCTTTGGTGACCGTAAATATTGCTTCATCAACCGCCATATTCCAGAAACCATTATCCGCCCCGCTATCCAAAAACCGCCATATTTCCATTTTCTGCACGCCCGAGAGGATTTGAACCTCCGACAAGAGGTTTAGGAAACCTCTGCTCTATCCGGGCTGAGCTACGGGCGTATTTCTTTATTAGTATATTCTATAATTGGTTAATTATCAAATAATTGGGGAGAAAAAAGGGGAAGTGGGGACAGATGACACAGGAATGACAGGTAGATTATAGTGGCAGAGTTTAGCTCGATAAATCAGGCAAAGCAAGATTTGCCACTACATAAACAATGATGTAGTGGTCGAGCAAAAGGAAAATGTAGTGGTCGAGCAAAAGGAAAATGTAGTGGTCGAGCTTGCTCGACCGGTAGTTGCCTCATTTATGAGGCGAATTTATCTTGAACTTCTATTTTAAAGGTTCAGCGATTTCTTTTACTTTCTCCCGGCCATCTTCTTCCATTTTTGATATTGCTTCTTTACTCAGAACGCGCGGGGTAATGAAGATGACCAGTTCACTTTTGGTTATGCTATCTCTCTTATAACTGAAGAGGAAGGGAAGTATGTGGCCAAGGATAGGAACACGTTCAACCGTCTTTGAAGTATCCGAACGGATAAGTCCTCCAATAACAATGGTCTGTCCGTCTTTAACCATAATTGTAGTTTTGGCTGAGCGCTGGTGAGTATCTACCGCTTCGGCAAAGAAAGGAGATGCCTCCGCCGAACTTACGGTTGGCTCTACTTCCAGGGTGATAAATCCCTCCCTATTCACATGAGGAGTAGTAATTAAGGTTATACCTACATCTCCGTAGATTGGTTCCCGGGATATAGGAACCCCGGTCTCCGGATTATAAACGGTCTTAATTGCCCTGACAATATTCCGGGTAATCTTAATTTCAGCCGGGTTATCGTTCAGGGTGGTCACCCGTGGATTAGCCAAGAGTTTAGCCAATCCTTTAGTTTCCAGCAATTTCAAGGAAGCGGTGAGACTCCGGAAGGATATAGTTCCCATAATAAATTGAGGTGCATCTATAACTGCTCCCGCATGAATATTTGTCAGAGAAACATCCCTCTCCCAGGGATAAGCCACATCCCTTGAGGCGCCTGTTACTCCTACCTCCATATTCCACCTTATTCCCAGTTCCTTTAGACCATCATCAGAGAGTTCCACAATTGCGGCTTCAATGAGAACCTGAGGAACGGCTTTATCCAGGGAGGCAATAAGGTCTTCAATGGTTCTCATATTCTGCGGGCTATCTTTTATGGTTAAACTGTTTGTTCTCTCATCAACGATTACCTTACCCTCCGGGCTCAAATTTGGCTGAATTACCTTTTCTAATTTTACTGCCCTGGCGTATTCGCAAAAGAAGGTCCTGGTGAGAAACTGGGGAGTTTCTTCCCCTCCCTTTACCAGATAGATATTTGTTCCCTCTTCTTTTTCCAGGTAGAGCCCATTTGCCTTCAGGAGAACATTTAGCGCTTCTTCTCCAGTTACCTCAGGAAGATAAAGCGTAATTGGTTTCTCGGCAAGTTCGGTACTGGTGATGAATTTCATATCTGTCTTCTGGGTCAGAACTTTCAAAACCGCCCCTAATTTTACCTTCTGAAAATTGAGGGTAATTTTTCCTTTCGGATGCCCTTCTTCCTGGCAGAATGTGGTTATTCCAGAGAAGAAGATCAGCAGTAAAACTAAACCCGCTACTTTAAGAAATGTTCTCTTTTTCTTCATCTTTCTCCTTTTCTTTCTTCCCTTCTTTTTCTTCTTCTAAATTCAGGGTTATCCTTCTTTTATTGTCGGAAAGTGTAACCGTTTCTGGACCAATTCTGACTATTTTCAGTCCGGAGATAGAGTCACCTGTTTTAAGAACAAAGTCATTAATTATAGCTAACGGTTTTTCTATATCGTAAACAATACCTGAAAGTACAAGGAAGACCGGCTCTTCTTCGGCAGTTCCCTTGATAAAGGAAGGGATTAATGGGTTGCGATAGGAAACCCTTAATTCTGGTCGCTCCTCTTTTAATTCATTGCTTATCTTTTTTAAGGCCTTACCGGTCACCAGAATTTCTCCTATAGATATTTTTCCTTTCTCGCTTTTTTTACTGAATAGCAGTCTCTTTTTTCTTTCCAAAGATGCCTGGCGGAAAATAAGAGACCAGGATATTACCAGAATAACCAGAAGCAGACCTAAAATTACTACCTTTTTCTTTTCTTTCATTAATCTATTTTGCTAATGGGGATGCTAAATAATAAAATTGACTATTTGGAGTCCCAGATTTGAAGTCAGTGCAAGGCGCGACAAAGGGTATGTGCCGGTGGCACATCGCCGAGGAGCAACGCCGCAATACTTTAAAGATGGGACTCCCTAAAAGGCCAGGACGCTTTTGGGCTGTGACTGCGTCGCTCATCGTTTGCGTAGCTGTTGCTACGCAACACTCTTTGCTTCTTGTCTCGCTCCAAAATCGCCTCTGGCAAATGGTCAATTGTATTATTTAACACCCCCTAAGCCAGATAGAGTCAGAACCATCCGGCAAAGGTTGTCTTCTTTACCCGGAGAAATGGTAATCTCCTCAATCTTTAAGTAATTTGGGGAGCGCTCCATCCGGTCAATAAAGGATAATAATTGATAGTAACTGCCTTCCACAGCCAATTTCCAGGAAAGAGATTCCTTCCCTTCTCCGTATTTCTTCTTTGAAATTTCTTCAAGAGAAAGAATTTTAACCCGTTTCTTTAAGGCGACCTGATTAAGATTAAGAAAAAGGATGCCCGTTGGATTAGAGGAACTGGCAAGCCATTCTGCCTCTTCAATGATTTTAGAAGCGACCTTTAATTCTTTTTGAAACGCTTCAATAATCTTTGGAGAAGATTTAATCTGGAGATAGGCGGGTTCAATATTCCTTCTTTCTTCTTTAAGTTTTTGGATGGCTACTCTTTGGGGAAGAACCAGGGAGATAAATCCTCCTATTCCAAGGAAAAGATAGAGAGCTAGACCAAGACCGATCCATCTTTTAATATTAATCACTTCTTCTCCTTGATCTTGAGAGGGGAAGATAACTGGAAGGCGAGAACCCGTGTATGGTTAATTTTTTCTTCCTTAATAGAAACCAACCTGGTTGATTCAAGATTTTCCCCCCAGAGAGGAGTCCGATTCAACCTCTCGATATAATTATTGATTATTTTTGCCTCTTGAGCCGGAGAAGAAGAGAGATAACCTTGAACTATTAGCGAGAGGTTCTCCTTCTCCTTCTCCTTTCCCTTTTCCAGATAGAGTTTGCTAATCCACATCTCTTCAGGAAGAAAAAGATTTAAAGCAGCCAATTTATTTGCCCAGATAACCCTTTTTTCCTTCTCTTTTTTATAAAGAGAGAGTTTCCTGAGGAGTTCACTGTTTTTCATCTGAAGTTCAGTAACTGTTCCAAACTTGACGCTTTCAGTCAGAAACTTCTTATTAAGCGTCTCTATTTCTTTCCGATAGGAGTTTATATGGAAAGTGCCCTCTAAGTAATAACTGAAAAAGATAATCGCCAGAAGGAAAAGGAGAGAGAAATAAATGGAGAAGAAAGAGAAGATTACCCTTCTTTTTCTGTCAGCCAATGTGTGACTCTGCACTAAGTTTATGGAAAACATATTCAGTTCTTTTCTAAGGCAAGGCCCAGGGCAATTGCTAATTGGTCGCCAAGACCTTTATTTCCCAAAGCAACAGACCCCTCTTTTACCTTATTTAAGGGATTCCATTTCTCAACAGGGAGAGCAAGTTCCTCGGAGAGGAATTGAGACAAAAAGGGTAACCGGGAACTTCCTCCCGTAAGAAATGCCTTTTCCACTCTTTTGTTCTCTACGCTGGAATAAAAGTAATTAAGAGAACGATTTATTTCCTCAACCAGTTTGATAGTTCCCTTCTTAATTATTGATTCTATATCTAAATCTGGATAATCGTTCAGATTTCTCTTCATCTTTTCTGCTTCTTCCAGTTTCACTCCTCTCTCCTCCTTAATTAAGCGGGTAATCGTATTACCCCCTACAGGGACATCTCGTATAAAGAGAAAGCCATTTTTTTGGAAGAGGGCTAAATTGGTAAAATTTGCTCCTATGTTTAGAACAAGAACTATTTCTTCGTTCCTTTCTTTCTCCAATTCAGTAAAAGAGTTAATCAGAGCTAACGAATCAACATTAAGGAGTGAAAGACGAAGTTTGCTTTGTAAAAAGAGGTGATAAATTTTATCCACCTTTTCTTTAGCCACGGCCACGAACAAAACATTCTTCTTTCCTTTCTTGGAAGGAAGAAGAAGATAGCCGGAAGTCATCTCCTCTGAACCACCCGGAAAGACCTGCCCGGCTTCCAGATAGAGAGCGCTTTTTAACTCCTCAGAAGAAAGAGAGGGAAAGTCAAAGTAATGAATATGGAGAGAACTTCCGCAGAGAGAAGAAACCGCCTCTCGTCCGGAGAACTTCTCCTTGTAGAGGGTCTCTTTGATGGCATTAGCCAGATTCTCCATTGTTAAAGAGTCGTTTTTCTTACGAAATTCCGGCTCAGGATTTTTTATAATGGAGGCCTTTTCTATATTGTAACCATTACGGTCAAAAGATACCTGAAGCAACTTGATGGAAGAAGAACCGATATCAACAACAATCTTTTTTTTCATTTTTATTCAGTGTCCGTCTGAACCTCCTGCCAGGCAGCAAGTTCATAGCGACCGGTGGTTGGAAAGTAGGGTGGGGGATTCTCAACTACCCTGCTGTCATAATGATAATCCTTGGAGAAACCGCTGGCTATCTCTCCTGAATCAGCCCAGAACGTCCCCACGGGTCCACGGTAGTTCTGGATTATACCTCCCCAGATACTCAATTTTCCACTTGGCGGTCTGGAACTATAATTCTCTACATAGAAGGATTTATCAAAAACCATCAGGGTAGCATCTATTCTCAGATTATTCGGGGCAGATGTGGAAACCTTAATCTCTTGACCGGCTACCAGCCCAAGCATATCGGTGCAGTCCGGGTCATCCGGGGGGGTCTTATATTTAAGATGACCGATGATGCTGATATATTTATCTGAAGCAGCCGCTACCGTGAGTTTGCCTTTTAAGGTCCCGGATATAGAGACATTCCCGTCGCAATAGACAACTCCATTAAAAGAACTTATATTTACGGTATAAGAGGAAGAACCATTTTCGTAGGTGAGGGTGCCCTCTTGATTAAGGGTTATTGTATAATCTCCACTGAGATGTAATCCACCGGTATTAGCTGCATTCTCCAAGCGCTCAAGGTTCTTATATTCATCCATATCAATTGCCTCTACATCCAGTTCATAGCCCTCTTTGAAATCCGGGTTATCTGCCGGTGGTCCACTGTGGTAGTAGTTAAAAGAGTCAGCGGTGCTGGTCACCTTACCATAAAAGGTTGGGTCTCCAGAGATATTAATCTGACTATTGGAATGGAGGGGTCCATAGATACTGTCTTTGCCCATAAACCAGATTGTCTCTCCAATATCAGGGTTATATTCATTACTGGTAAAGTAGGAAAATTTGGCAAAACTCTCTATCCGCATTACTACATCTACTTCCTTGCGGGTGACTATTTCTCCTGAGGGAGAATTGGATTCTACCCGTGCCAGGGAGATAATTTTATACTTCTTAATACTCTTGCCTGGATTATCATCATCAGGGTCAATAGTTACGCTATATTTCCCTTCGCCAAACTCCAGTTCTCCATTTTCATCTTCTTCATCTTCAAATGGCCGGAAAGATTCGACCCCTGAAGGAGGAACACCGGTTTTTTCTAAGTCATCCTTTAGCCAGGCCTTAGCGTGTTCAGTCCCGGCTTCACTAATCCAGAAGGAACTGGAGGGATAGATTTCTCGTTGACTGAATTCCCTTTCTGTCCTTGCGAGGTAGATGAAGGCGACCCCGGTGAGGGAGAGAATCAAGCCGAGGGTTATAACCAGGGGCAGGACCATCCCTTTTTTATTCATCTTTTTCTTTTTAACTTAAACCCAGATTACGCATCACGGCTGTTTTTTGAAAAGAAAATCTTTCCTTTCCTTTCTGCAAGACCATTTCTATCCCTACCCCCCCGAGAACATCTTTACCGCTCGTATCTATTGCCGGATGGCTAAAAGTAATTGACTGTAATCTTCCTGAAATCAACACCTCACTATCCTCTGCATCAACCTTATATTTTAAACTATTTCCATCCTGGTAAAATCTCTTTACCCATCCTAAATTACCTTCCAAACTTTCTTTGGTTAAGATGAGCGACTTTCCCTCATCCTCAACGGAAGCCCCGCTTGCTTCCCTGATTGGCTTCTCTAAATAGGTAAAGATAAAAGAGGACTCCTCCTGAAGAAAAACCCGGTCGTTTCCCCTGCTCCAGAGATTTAGAGCGGTGGTGTGGATTAGCCCGACGATTAAGATGAGAACAGTCCCGATGGCTAAAGCGACCATAAGTTCTATGAGGGTGAGACCTTCTCTCTTCATTATCAGTGAGCAATGATTGTTTTCAGTTCTATCTCCTGACTCACTCCTTTTTCTGACCAGCGAACCTCTACCTCTACCTCTTTCATCCCTAAGTCTTCTCTTTCGGTAACCGAAGTTGAACGGCTAAAGGAAATCTCTTCTATGATAATATTTTGCTCGTTACTATCTGCTACCTCATTATAGGGTAAAGCCCTTACCTCTTCTAATTTTTGGCTTGCCAATTCTTCTGCCTGCCGGTAATGTCCGGCTAAATTAATATCCGTCCTCCCGTAGAAGAAGAAGGATAACCCGGTCAGCATTATAATCAGAAAGAGGAGAAGCGCAACCAAAACCTCAACTATTGTAAACCCTTTCTTCAAAAGTAATTGTAGTGGCAAAGCTTGCTTTGCTAATTGTAGGGGCTTGATTCATCAAGCCCAATATGTCGACATCAGGAGATGTCTCCCATATTGTGGGAAAGGTCTCCAGACCTTGAACGGGTCGGATAAATCCGACCCCTACATTGAGCAGCAAGCTCGTCAACTACTCTGGTTCAGGGGGCAGAGTATCCACTCTGCCCCTGTCTTTTAAATTTATGTACCTGTTACCACAACGGTTCCAGCCTGGTCAATAGTTACCGTAATTCCTGCAGCATCTCCTCCCGTTACCCCTGAAGTAGTAGCAGTGAAGGTAGCACCTCCCGTACTCGAGAAAGATGTAAAGTACTTGTTACCAGTACAGTCAACACCGAGGACAGTCGAGTTGCCAGTACTCGCCTGCACATAATAGGTCTCGTGTTCGGCGAAGTAGACGCGTTGAGCGGTGCGCACTGTGCCCACCAAAGCCACTCCCTCAGTGGCCATCGCCTTCTTTACATTTGTGCGGTACATCGGGATAGCCACGGCAGCCAGAACCCCGACGATGACTACCACAATCATCAACTCTACCAGAGTAAAACCTTTTTTACTCCTTAAAACCTTTCTTATCTTTTCCATTTTCTTTTCACCTCCTTTCAAATCTTTGTTTTTATTATACCCCATCTGCAAATTAATGTAAAGCGGTGGTTAATTTAAAGATTGGTAGATAGATAGCAATGACCGTTATCCCGACAATTGCTCCTAACCCGATAATGAGAATTGGCTCCAGAATAGAGGTGAGAACACTTAGCGTGGCGTCAACCTCCGCGTGGTAAAAATCGGCTAATCGCTTTAGCATTTCACTGGTCTTGCCTGTCTCCTCACCCACAGATACCATCCGCACAACCGTTCGGGGGAAAAGCGGACTTTTATTCAACTCCACAGCCATTGTGGAGCCCTTAATCACTCCTTTTCTCGTTTTCTCTACCGCTCTTTCAATAAGAAGATTCCCTGATGTTCGGCCAACAATCTCTAAAGAAGCAATCAAGGAGACCCCCCCGGAAAGAAGAATACTTAAGGCACGTGAGAAATGGGATATTCCTATTTTATGGAAGATTTTTCCTAAAATAGGAAGGTGTAACTTAAGATAATCCAACTGGTAGCGACCCATTTCGCTACGAATATAGAAAAAGAGGAATGTGCCAAGAAGAAAAATTCCTCCCAGGAAAAAAGGTAATCCTTTTAAGATGGTCGTTGATATTTTGAGGATAATCCGGGTAAGAAGGGGTAATGGAACGTTAAAACTGCTAAAGATGCTTTCAAATTTAGGAATAAGAAAGAGCGTAACAAAGGTAATCGCCCCACCGAAAAATAAGGCAACTACCAGGGGATAACTGGTTGCCGAGCGCACCTTCCGTCGTAGAGTCACCTCGTCTTCAAGGTAGGAAGACAGCTCAGCCATTATCTGAACTAAACTTCCGCTCTCCTCCCCGGCTTTAACCAGAGAGACATAAAGGCGAGAAAATACTTTTGGATGTTTGGAAAGAGCATAGGAGAAACTATCCCCTTTTTGAATATCTTTTCTCACCTTCTCCAGTAGATTCTGGAAATTGAGGTTTTCCGATTGAATAGCCAAATCTTCCAGAGAATCAACAATTGGTAAGCCGGCTTCTAACATCACGGCTAATTGCCGGGAAAAAGTGGACAGTTCTATTAGAGAGATTCTCCGGCGTTTCTTCCTTTCTCTCTTGGAGAAGACCAATTTTGCCTCCACTTCGGCTACCGAGATGGGGGTTAAGCCCTGCTGATGAAGCTTAATAAGGACTGCACCTGTCGTCTCGGCATCAACCACTGCCTGGATACTCTTTCCTTTTGAATCGCGGGCTAAGTAAGAGAATCTTCCCATTTTACCCTTTTCTCTTTCATTAAACGTTTAAACTCTTTAATGTCCGTTACTTTAGATAGAGCAACCTCTTCTGAAATTTCACCTTTCTGACAGAGTGCCGCCAGGGAAGCATTTATGGTATGCATACCGAGATTGGAGCCGATTTGAAGATGAGAGTATATCTGCGTAAATTTTCCTTCCCGGATGATATTACGAATAGCCGGGGTGGTAACCATTACTTCCGTAGCCAGAACTCTACCTTCTCTATTCAGTCGGGGCAAAAGTTGCTGGACAACTATTCCGAGTAGAGTAAGAGAGAGTTGTGTGACTATTCCTTTCTGTCCGGTTAAAGGAAAAACGTCGATTATTCTTCCCAGGGCCTGGACCACTTCTCCGGTATGAAGAGTTGAGAGGACTAAATGCCCGGTTTCGGCAATGCGTAAAGCCCATTCTATGGTCTCTAAATCACGCATCTCGCCAATAAGAACTACATCAGGGTCCTGACGTAACACTCTCTTTGAGGCCTCGCTAAAAGAAAGAGTATCCACCCCGAGTTCCCTCTGTTCAACCAGAGATTTTTTATGCCGGTGAAGGTATTCTATTGGGTCTTCTATAGAAACAATATGACAGGCACGTTCTTCATTGATATGGTTAATCATCGCGGCTAATGTAGTGGACTTGCCGCTGCCGGTTGGTCCACATATTAGAACAAGACCATGAGGACAATGGGTAAAATTAATCATCACCTCTTCAGGAAGCCCTAACTCAGAAAAAATAGGAATCTCTTTCTTGATCGGTCTAATGGCTGTACTGATTGAACCTCTCTGATATGAGAGGTTAACTCTAAATCTTCCTAAATCTTTTACCCCGTAAGAGAAGTCAAGTTCTTTTTCCTTTTCAAAAATCTTTATTTGAAGAGGGGAAAGTATAGAATAGGCAAGGTCCTGACATTCCTCAGCGCTTAATGGCTTAAATTCGGTAGAAACAAGTGAACCATTAATCCGGACATAAGGTGGAAGATTGGCACTAAAGTGTAAATCAGAGGCATCTTTTTTCACAGCATAAATGAGAAATTTTTTTATCTCCATTATATAAATTAGGCAAAGCTTTGCTTTGCAACTACAAACCAATTATTGAGCTTGTAGCCGCAGAGCGTTAGCTCTGCTAAACTTTGAAATTCCGGACAATAACTTATACCTCCTGGAAAGTAGTTCCCAGAACTTCTTCTAATGTCGTTACCCCCTGAATTACCTTCTCCAGACCCCTTGCGCGCAGAGTCCTCATTCCCTTCTTGATACTCTCTTTCTGAAGAGAAATTTCATCTTTTCTTTCCAGAATCATCTTCTTAATTTCTCGATCCAGTTCAAATATCTCATAGAGGGCAATTCGTCCATGGTAACCACTATTTTCACATTCTGGGCATCCTTTCCCTTTATAAACCTTTGCCTGAGAGGGAAGGGAAAGGTTAAAGCGTTTTACGATCTCTTCTGAGAGAACATCTTCTTCTTTGCAAGCAGGACAGATACGTCTGACAAGTCGCTGGGCGATCACCAGGTCAAGCGTAGCGGCAATTAAGTAGGGCTCAATACCCATATAGGAAAGGCGACTGATCACCGAGACGGCATCATTGGTGTGGAGAGTGGAGAGAACTAAATGTCCGGTAAGAGAGGCCTGAACAGCGATCTGAGCCGTTTCTAAATCTCTGATTTCTCCAATCATAATTATATCCGGGTCCTGTCGTAGGATATGCCGTAGGGATTTGGCAAAGGTAAGTCCAATTTGGGGTTTTACCTGAGTCTGATTAATTCCTTTAAGTTCGTATTCCACCGGGTCTTCCACAGTAACCAGATTCTTGTGAGGAGAGTTGATATAACTTAGGCCGCTGTAAAGAGTGGTTGTCTTACCACTTCCGGTTGGTCCAGTCAAAAGGATTATCCCGTAAGGTCTCTTCAATATTTCTTTGAACTTCTCTCTATCTTCCGGCTCAAACCCTAACTCTTCCATACTTAAAAGACCACTTTTATCAAGGAGCCGAATGACTACCTTCTCTCCAAAGACAGTAGGAAGAGTGGAGATACGCATATCTATCCCTTTCTTACCTATTTTTATTCTGCATCGTCCATCCTGAGGAAGTCGCTTCTCTCCAATATCCAGGTTAGAAAGAATCTTTATCCGGGAGACGATGCCCGGGAAAGCTCCTTTAGGCGGAGGAGAGAAGCTGTGTAAAACGCCATCGATACGTAATCGTATAGCAACTTCCCTTTCTCTTGGTTCAAGATGAATATCACTGGTTCTCCTCTCGACTGCCTGAAAGAACAAAGAGTTAACAAAGCGGACAATCGGGGCATCTTCAGCAGATAGCTTTAACCTGGTCAGGTCTACCTTTTCCTCTTCAACCTTTTCTACTTCTATGGTGGAAAGCGCCGCTACACTTCCTTCCAAATCCCCTCCTTCCCCATAATATTTTTCTATCGCTTCCAGAACATCTTCGGGGGAGGCCTTAATTACTTTGACTTCACAACCGGTTATTCGTGTGACGACATCAATAGCGATAATATCGGTTGGGTTAGCCATAGCTAACGTTAGAACATTATCTCTCTTATCAATAACCAGGAGAGCAAAGTGTTGGGCTAACCTTTCAGGAATCAGACCAACTACTGAGGGAGAAATTTTTTTAAGACGGGATAAAGAAATGGTCTCTATCTTTCTTTGTGATTCAAGAATTTCGGAAAGTTTTTCCTTGCTTATTAGTTCCTTTTCTACCAAAATTGTCCCTAAAAGTTTACCATTTATCTTTTGTTCTTTTAGTGCCTGGCTTAAATCTTCTTTAGTGATTAGTCCTTTGCTAATCAAAATTTTTCCTAATTTATTATTTTCCATAGATACAGAGCTTGTTCTTCCCCGTCTTCTTGGCTAAAAATAATGCCTCATCCGCTTTTCTCACTAAGTCCTCAGAGGTTTGAGCATCCCCGGGAAATCCAGCTGCCCCAAAACTCAAGGTAAAATGCCAGGGAGTTTTTCCCTGAAATATGTGATTTCTTATATCCTCCTGCACCCTTTTAACAACGGAGCCGACATTTTTAACCTCCGTAGAAGGAAGGAGGTAGATAAATTCGTCTCCTCCGTATCTACCGACAATATCAATAAAGCGAAAACTTTTTTTAACCAGACGTCCCAAATCCTTCAGGGTAAAATCTGCCCACTGATGACCATTATTATCCACATAATCCTTAAAGTTGTCAACATCGGAGATTAAAAGAGACAAGGGTAGAGAAAATCTCTTTGCCCTTTTTAGTTCTTCCTCAAACCTTTCAAAGAAGTAGCGGTGATTATAGAGTTCGGTCATTGTATCAATCGTAGAAAGTTTCTTCACTTTTTTTGCCTCATTTTCCAGGACGGCAAAGATAGAGTAAAGAAGAATGGGTAATGGTATTAAAAGGAGGAAAAAAATTTTAGATTTCGGCAGAAGTTCTTGCTGCTGAGGATAAATCCAGAAGATAAACATAATCAACAAACCTTCCACGACCAGAATGGTAGTCCACTTGGCAATGCGGTAAATAAACGGCAATTTAGTTCTTTTTCTCATAAAGTAATTCCTCTTTTTCCCTCTATTTTCTTGAGCAACGTTTCACCATTACGACCCTCTTCCGGAAAATGCGCCCAGGCAATTCTGTAACTTAATTTTAAAGGGAAATGAGAAAACTTATGTTCTCTAATTGTGCTCTTTAACCGGGAAATAAAGAGTTCAATCTTTTCTTCTAAAAGATGCCAGATAACCATCCCGATTTTATCTTTTTCTATCCCCACAATGTCAACAGAGTTACGCATTGCCTTTTTTAGCAATAATTCCAATCCCCTCTTAAATTCCTTGGACGGGAATTTACTTTCGTAGGGGCTTGATTTATCAAGCCCGCGGGTCGGATAAATCCGACCCCTACCAGTCCATTGCTCCACCCCCAATAGAAAGAGGGTGAACATTTTACCTTCCTCTCTACCAAAACGAATCTCCTCATCCAGGAGCTGCTGAAAAGAGAAATCGGAAATTAGGGGAAGCGTAAAAATAAATTTACTCCCTTTGCCAAATTCGCTCTCTACCCAGATTTTCCCGCCCTGGCGCTCCACAATGCTTTTGATAATATTCAACCCCAAACCTCCTCCGGGAAAGAGAGCACTACGCTCTTGCTTAATCTGGTAGAATTCGTTAAAGATTTTCTCCCTCTCCTGTGCTAAAATTCCAATACCGGTATCAACGACGGAAACTTTTAGAGAATTCTCTTTTTCTTCCGCAACAAGTTCAATTTTCCCTTCCGGGGTATATTTAATGCTATTGTCAATCAGGTTGGTTAATATTTGAATGGTGCGGTCCTGGTCAACCATTACCAGAGGGAGATGGAAAGGAATTAACGAAATAAGTTTAAGCCCTTTCTTCTCGGCGGAATCTTGCATTATTTGCACCACGCCCCTGACGAGAACGGCAATATTCAAAGGTTGGGAAGTAAGCTTAATCATTCCTGCCTCGATGCGCGAAACATCCAGAAGTTCATCAATGAGACGGGAAATTCGTTTCACACTCTGAGCGGTAATGGCTAAAATTTTTTTTTGCTTCTCGTTAATTTCCCCTAAACTGCCATCCAAAACCAGGGATAGCGATTCCTGAAGTGAAATCAAAGGAGTGCCAACCTCATGAGAGATATTAGAAAGAAATTTTGTCTTTCTCTCATTCCTGATTACAAGTCTTCTCTGCAACTTAAGGTTTCTCTGCTTATCAGAATGGAATATCCATCCGGCATAAATAAGGATGAATGAAATTACCAAAAAGGAAAAGATGAGATAATTCTTAGAAAGAGAATCTTGAATAAAGACAATAAAAATTGTTACAAGGAAGATTAAAGCCAGTAAAAAAAGTGTTAGAATAAAATATCTTGTGTGATAAACTTTGCTCTCTAAAGATTGGCGACTCATTTTTTTCCTGGGGGTTATGACCACCTTTATGAACTTTGGTAACCCGGGCTGAGAAGAGCACCAACCGCAGTTAATAACTCTTCTTTATCAAAGGGTTTGCCAAGATACCAATCAGCGCCTGCCCTATAACCTCTTCGCACTTCCTCTTGACTTGACTTAACGCTCAAAAAAATTGTGGGAATATGCCTACCTCCAAATGTTAAAAGATGCCTTGCCAATTCAATCCCATCCATCCTGGGCATCATTACATCAAGGATAATGAGGTCAGGAATAACTCTCTCAATCATCTTTAAGGCCTGCTCCCCATCATAAGCAATCAGGACACGATAACCCGCCCTACTTAAGGTGACTTTCAAAACCTTAACCAGGTTTTTGTCGTCATCTACCACCAGAATTCGCTTGGCCATTTTAAACCTCCTGGTTCATTCATATGTCCTATTAGTCAAGAATTTTTTTGTTGCCTTCTAGATTATTACAATTATAGAAGAAATACCATATAATGTCAAATTAAACAAAATAGATAAGGAAAAATTAAGACAATGGAAAAAATTTACCGTCTGGTAGGGCTCAGAATCAAAATAGAGAGAAAAAAATTGGGATTGAGTCAGGAAAACCTGGCTCTGAAGGCAGGAATAAGTCAAAACTTTCTGGGACATATTGAGCGTGGGACAAAAGGAACATCCCTTAGAACAATAGAACGCATTGCGCAAACATTAAAAATTCCGGTCGGTGCTTTCTTCAGTAATCAGGTAAAAGAATATAAAATTACCGAAGAAGATAAATCAGCAAAACAGCTCTTTTACTTGATTAGAGAAGGAACCCCTGACGATAGAAAAAATCTCCTGAAGGTTGCCAGAATCATAATGAAAAAAACTAAGAGATTTTAAATCTCTTTTCTTTTAGAGGTATAAGTACCATCCTGACCCCTTCCAGAATATCCGATATTTCAAATGGTTTGGGAATATAATAATTGGCGCCATACTTGTAACCGGAAAGTATATCTTCATTACTTGCCTTTGCAGTAAGCATAATCACCGGAATGGAAGAAATCTCCGGGTCCTCCCGTACTTTCCGGAGAACCTGCATCCCATCAAGTTTCGGCATCATAATATCCAGAATTATCGCATCAGGACGGCTCATTTTAATTACCATCAATGCCTCCTCGCCATCGGAAGCTTCTATTACATCATAATTTTCTGATTTAAGGATAGAGACCAAAAGCGTGACAATATCCGGTTCATCATCCGCTACCAAAATTTTTCTTTTTGCCATTTTCCTTCTCATTTTCTTCGGTTAAAACTTCCTCAATTTCCTTAATGGTTGAAAACAGTTGCTCCATTCGGAATGGTTTTGGCAGGAACTTAAAAGCACCCAATTTCATACCTTTTATACTGTCTTCATCTTCGGTAACTGAAAGCACAATAACCGGGATATCTTTAGTCGTTTCGTAATTCTTGATTGTCTTCAGAATTTCAAAACCGTTTATGTCAGGCAACAGAACATCCAGCGTAATCAAATCCGGCGAGTCACTTTTTACTAACTTCAGAGCACTATTTCCTGTTGGGGCAATAATCACCTCATAATTTCTACTTTCAAGATAAGTTTTCATTACCTCAGAGAGATTGGCATCATCTTCTACGATGAGAACCTTTTTTACGACAAATGGCTTTTTCCTTGCTTTCGGTTTTGGATAATGGAAATTTTCTCCTGTTTTCTCACCCCGGGCACCTTCTTTATAAAGAGAAAAAGTAAATTTAGTCCCTTTCCCAATTTCACTTATAACCCAGATTTCACCCCGGTGGGCATTGATGATATCCTTGCAGATTGCAAGTCCAAGTCCACTACCAGCAGCCGTTTTAGTAGTGGAATCATCAACCTGATAGAATTTATCAAAAATCCGGGAAAGGTTTTCCGGGGCAATACCAATGCCGGTATCAGAAACGTTGACATCAACCCGGTCAGAAAACTTCTGAACCTCCACCGTAATCCTTCCCCTCTTCGGGGTAAATTTAATTGCATTAGATACAAGATTAACTAAAACCTGAGAAATTCGGTCACGGTCGAATTTTATTGTTCCTGTCCTTTCCGGAATTTTTGTCTCCAGGATAACCTTCTTCTCGTTAACCAGGGGCTTCAGGGAATCCAGAACCTCAGAAATTACGGGTAGGATTGATTGCTGTGCAAAGTTCATCTTGATTTTACCGGCCTCAATCTTTGATAAATCAAGAAGACTATTGATTAACTTTATAAACCTCTCTGTATTTCCCTTGATAATCTTTAAAAATCTCTTTTGTCCGGGATTAACCGGACCCTCTAATTCCCCCAGAATAAGGTCGGTAGCACCTTTGATTGCCGCCAGAGGGGTGCGTAATTCATGAGTAATGTTAGAGACAAAATCGGACTTCATCCGCTCTAAGGTTATTTCTCGTGTCATATCACTAAAAACTCCTATTGCACCAATTACTCTATTTTCGCTATCACGATAAGGAGTATAGATATATTTGATTACCACCTCTTCATCCTGGCGATTAAAGATTAACTGTCCAGTTTTTGCCTTGCCCTGTCTGGTTGTTTCCAGGATATCATAAGTTCTGGGAGCGGTAATCTTCTGAGGATTTGCTGCAGCGAAGATAACCTCTTCCCATTTTTCCCCTCTGATATCCTTTAAAGACCAGCCGGTGATGTCTCCAAAATTAGGATTGCAGAAAAGGATTTTACCTTCCATATCTACAATAAAGATACCGACGCCGACGCTGTCCATAATTGCCTGAAGACGGTTGCGCTCAGTTACAAGCAGCTGATGAGATTCTCTGAGACCTTTTATATTTTCATTAAAAATGGAGATTAAGTCACCCATTTCGTCATTTCGTTTAATTTTAACGGTCTGGTCCATATCTCCTGTTTTCAAGCCATTCGTTGCTTTGATTAATTCTCGTAAGGGGTTTAAGATTAAGGTAAAGAAATGAAAAAAGAGCACTCCGGTTAGGCCAACAACCAAAACAAGAGAGATATAGGTGAGGCGTGGTGTAGCCAATTTTCTCAGAAACAAAAAGAAGAAAATTACAAGAAGAATAATGAGGAGAATATTAAGCGCGATAATTTTACATTTGATACTGAGGCAACGCTTTCCTTTTCTTGGTTCCACTTTATTTTATTATACCAATTCAGGCGATAAAAGTCAAAACTAATATTTTATCAGAGAAAAGAGATTATAGCTCTTCAATTTTTCCCTTCCCTTTAAATCGGTTAATTCAATCAGGAAAAGAATTTTAATTATTTTCCCGCCTAATTTTTCGATTAATTTAGCAGAGGCAGCCGCAGTTCCCCCTGTAGCCAATAAATCATCGACTAAAACAACTTTTTCTCCTTTTTGAATACTATCGGTGTGAACCTCTATTGTTTCCATTCCGTATTCCAATTGATAGGTAACTTCTACAGTGCGATATGGTAATTTTCCCTTTTTGCGGATGGGAATAAAACCAACTTTTAGGTTTGCGGCTAAAGCAGCTCCAAAAATAAACCCCCTTGATTCGACTCCAACGATGGCTTTAATATCCTCGGGACATTCTTGTTGAAGAAGTGCAATTGCTCTCTGAAAACCTTCTCTGTCCTGAAGGAGAGGTGTAATATCCCGAAAAAGAATTCCCTTCTTGGGAAAGTCAGGAATGGTGCGGATGAAATCTTTTATCTTCTTCATTTAATTTTCTCCTCAATTTCTTCATTGCTACTTTCATAATCTGATGGATTCTCTGACGGGTAAGATTAAATTTTTCTCCTATTTTTGCCATAGTTAAGGGGGGCTGACCATTAAGTCCAAAATAGAGTTCTAAAATTTCCCGTTCTCTTTCCTCAAGGGAGTGAAATAATCTTCTTAACAATTCTTTATTTCTAAAAATATCAAAACTTTTTTCGGTCGCACCTCCAATAAAATCAATTAAGCTCTTTTCTCCCACCGGAAGGTCAAGAGATATTTCCTTGAGGTTAAGTCGCTTCTTAATATTTTTACTTTTCCTGGAATCAATTTTCATCAACTTTGCTATTTCTTCGTCCTCGGGCATCCTGCCAAATTCCTCACTAAACAATCGTGCCTCTCTTTTCCACCTGGAAGTCATCTCGCTAATATTGGTGGGTACGCTTACTACCTTTTCCTTTTCTATTGCCCGGAGAATAAAATGCCGAATCCACCAATAAGCATAGGTGGAAAATTTAACCCTGCCTCCATCCTTCTTTCGATAATCAAGTTTGAATTTATCAACCGCATGGAGAAGACCAATGTATCCCTCTCCCATAAGGTCATCAAAAGGAAGTTTGGAATAAAGTTTATACCGTCTGGCGCAGAATGCAACCAGATTAACGTTTATTCTTACCAATTCATCACGTTCTTTTTGCTTCATTCCTTTTAATAATCTCCTCTATTTTTCTTAATATTTCTTTAACTTTGGATAAATCTTTTCCGCTTCCCTGGGCAAAATTCTCTCTTCCGCCACCACCTCCTCCAAGAAAAACGGCAAGTTTCTTAACAATCCGATTGGCAAAAAAACCTTTCTCAATCAAATTTTTGGTTACGGCAACCACCAGGAATGGCTTATCCTTAATTTTGACAGTCAAAAGAATAATACCGGAATTTAGTTTCGTCTGAAGATTCTCGGCAAGAATTCTTAACTCATCCTGATTAAATCCAACAACCTCCTCTGAAATTAATTTTATTCCCTTAATAACTTTAACCTTTTTTATGAGTTCTTTTGCTTCCGAATTAAGAAGCCGATTCATTAATATCTCTCTTTTTTTTCTTTCCTCTTTTTCTTCTTCGAATAACTGTTCAATTCTTGCGGGGATTAAATCAACCGGGCTTTTCAATCGTATGGACAACCCATCCATAACCATTTTCTCATTTTGTATCTGTTGGTAAGCCGCCTCTCTGGTAACCGCCTCTATACGCTTTATTCCCTTACCGATAGAAGAAAGACCTTTAATAATAAATAAATCAATCTCCCCGGTTTGAGCAAGATGCGTCCCTCCGCAGACCTCCTTACTATAGTGCCCGATAGAAACAACCCTCACTCTTTTCTCGTATTTATCGCTAAAAAGAGCAATCGCTCCGACACCTTTTGCCTCCTCCAAATCCATCTCTACGGTTGAAATTATGGAATTCTCCCAGATTTTCCGATTAACTTCCTCTTCGATTTTTCTTAATTTTTCTCCGGATATTTCCGGGGAGTAGGTGAAGTCAAACCGTAAGTATTTTTCTCCCACAAACGAACCCGCCTGTTTCACTTCTTTACCCAAGACCTTTCTTAAAGCCCAATGCAGGAGGTGAGTAGCGGTATGGTTAGTCGTAACCTTCTTTCTAAAACTTCTATCAACCACAGCGATGACCTCCGCTCCTTTTATTTTCGTCAATGGTTTCTTCTTAAATTTTCCCAGGTGAAAAACGATATCATCCTTATTTTTCCGGGTATTAATTACTTCAAATTCCATATTCTCATTCTTAATCAAGCCCTTATCTCCAACCTGCCCTCCCATCTCTGGGTAGAAAGGGGTTTCTTGCAGGACGATTTCCCCCTCTCTTCTATCCTCCCCCTCGAGGGGGGAGGAGATAGGTGGGGGTGTAACTTGAGAAATTTCCAGGATTTTCGTTTTAACTTTCTCCTGACCATAACCGACAAAAACTGTTTTTTTCAACCTCCCGGTAACATCTCCGCTTTTCTCTGACCGTATTTCTGCACTGACAAATTTTGAGGTTTTTCTCCCTTTTTCCCGTTGTTTTTCAAGAAGTCCCCAAAAGCCATTCCTATCCATAATCAATCCTTTCTCTTCTGCCATCTCCTCCAGCAAATCAAGGGGTAGACCATAGGTATCATAAAGTTTAAAGAGGACTGTTCCTGGAATTTGTTTATCCGGAAGAGAAGCAATTATTTCCATAAACAATTTCTCTCCGGAATCAAGAAGTTCCCTAATTTTTTTTTCTTCATCCTTAACAAGCAAACTAATCTCCTTGCTCTTTTCAATAAGTTCAGGATAGGGCTCCTGCATTATTGCGGCAACAACCGGTACCAACCTGTGGAGAAAAGATTTTTTAATCTTCAAATTTCTGACTGCCCTTGCTGCCCTTCTGATAATTCTTCTAATAACGTAACCCCGACCCGTATTCTCCGGATATACCCCTTCAGAGATTGCAAAAACGATTGCTCGGATATGGTCAGCAATAATTTGGATGGATGAATTATTTATTTTATTTCCTATTGTAGGGGCTTGATTTATCAAGCCCGCGGGTCGGATAAATCCGACCCCTACAGAATCATATTTTGCCCCGCTTATAATTTCAATTTCTTTGATAATAGGGATAAACAGGTCGGTTGCATAATCATTCACCTTTCCCTGAGAAACAGATGCAATCCGCTCCAATCCCATCCCCGTATCTACACCCCGACGACTCAGGGGTAAAAGTTTTCCTTTCTCCTGGTCAAACTGGGGAAAAACCAAATTCCATAATTCCAGAAATCTGCCACAATTGCAGCCCGGCTGGCAATTTTTCTTTCCACAGCCAAACTCTTCTCCCAGGTCAAAATAGATTTCGGAGCAGGGACCGCAGGGACCACTATCTCCAGCAGGACCCCAGAAGTTATCCTTCTTTCCCAAAAAAACAATTCTTTTTGTTTCTATAATCTTTTGCCAAATTTGAAAACTCTCCTCATCCTTTTCGTATACAGTAACCCAGAGATTTTCTCTCGGTAACTTCAAGACATCCGTAACAAATTCCCACGCCCAGAAGATTGCTTCCTCTTTAAAATAGTCACCAAAAGAAAAGTTCCCCAACATCTCAAAGAAGGAATGGTGTCTTGTGCTTTTACCCACGTTATCCAGATCGCTGTCCTTTCCTCCAGCACGTAAGCATTTCTGGACGGTTGCAGCCCGTGAAAAAGCAAGATCTTTTTTCTCCACCCAGAGGGACTTGAATTGCACCATACCTGCTGATGTAAAAAGAAGAGTGGGGTCGTCAGCAATAAGAGGATAACCGGGAATAATCCGATGCTTTTTCTCCTTGAAAAAATCAAGAAATTTTTTTCTGATTTCGTTACTACTCATTTTTTATTTATCCACGAATGGACACGAATAAAAATTATAAAATTAAATTACAAAGATTACCACGAAGACACGAAGGACACAGAGGAAAAGAAATAATCAATTGACATAGTCATTCTGACCCCCACTGCTTTCTTGCCTGCACCTGTGGTTGCCAAGGTGACGCAGGCACAGGTGCTTCATCCCCCCTGCTTCGCTTTGCGAAGCAAAGCGGGGGGGAGAACAACAAGAAGTAGGGGGAAGAATCTCGTAGTATAATAAGAGACCCTTCCCCTTCATTACCATTCAGGGTCAGGGTGACACTTTGTGTCAGTTCTCCGTGCTCTCTGTGTCTCCGTGGTAAATTATTAATTTTGTGTTCATTCGTGTTAATTCGTGGTTATATTATTTTTTCTATCACCTCTTCAATGAGTTCATCTTGAAACCCCCTACCCCGCAAATAGAAGTAAAGTTTTTGCTTCGTTGATATTCTGCCTAAAGATTTTTGCTCTTTCATTTTTCTTTTAGCCAACTTTTTGGCTAAAAGAAATTCTTTTTTTTTGGGGAGTAATTGTGCAAGAACTTTTTTGATAATCTCAGGATTGATACCTTTTCTTTGGAGTTCCCGGATTAATAGCAGATGACCTTTTGGTTTTCCGGAGAGTTTTGCTTCTACGTATAGGATAGCAAATTCCTCATCGTTGATGAGATTTAATTTCGTTAATTCCTCTCTCACCTGCTCGATGATTACTTTTCCAAAACCTTGCTTAGAGAGTTTATCATTGACTTCTTTCTTGCTGTAAGAACGACGTCCCAACAGGCGCAGAACATACCTCCTGGCTTTTTCCAATTCAGTCGTATAGGAATTTCCTTTTTTAACCACGAGATTTCCCAGATTACACAGATAAAAATAATGTAACCACGAATTAACACGAATAAAAGAACAAAAAGAATATTTGGCAGGATTAACAGGATTAGAAAAATATCTTTTGACTTTAGAGTAAAAACTTAATATTTTTGTCTTAAAATCCAGTTAAGCCTGTCAGATAATATTTAATTCGTGTCTATTCGTTAAAATTCGTGTTCATTCGTGTTAAAAATCTTGCAAAAATCTGTGGTTGCATAAGTTATTTTTCTTCACCTTTCAAAACAACGAAATGCGTGTGCTCACCCTTCTGAACAAGAAGTCGCACGTCTTCATTCCTTTTTACTCCCTTGATAGCAGAAGAATAATCGGACAAATTTCTTATTGTTTCTCGGTCAATCTGCTTGATAATTAGCCCGATCCTGATTCCTGCCTCATCAGCCGAACTACCTGGCTCAACATTGTTGAGGATAACTCCTTCCTTTGTAGCCAGATTAAATCTCCTTACTAATTCCTCGGTGATTGCTTCCACTTGCAAACCGCGCCAGTATTCTTCCCCTTCTTTCTCTTTTTCCACAACAAGTTCTTCCTCGGCCGGCATCTCTACAATCTTTATCTTCAGGATTTTTTTCTTTTTTTCCCTGACTATTGTTACCGGAACTATTGTTCCGGGAGAGGTCCTGGCAACAATCTGTTGAAGTTCGGAAGGTTCCCTGATTGCTTTTTTGTCAAATTGGACAATTATATCTCCACTCTTTAAACCGGCTTTTTCTGCCGGAGATTTTTCCATTACGTCGCCAACAAGCACACCCTCGCTTTTTCTCAACCCAAACGATTTTGCCAATGACTCGGTTAACGGTTGAATGACAATCCCCAACCAACCGCGCACTACCTTCCCCTTCTCTTTCAATTGCACAAAAATATCCTTTGCCATATTAATCGGAATGGCAAAGCCGATTCCCGAGGCAACAGAGGGGGCAATAATAAAGGTATTGATTCCAATTACTTCACCTTTAATGTTTACCAGAGGACCACCAGAATTCCCCGGGTTGATGGAAGCATCGGTCTGAATGAAATCCTCGTATTGACTGATACCAAATCCTTTCCTGCCCTTGGCGCTGATTACCCCCACGGTAACGGTTTCCTCTAACCCAAACGGGTTACCTACAGCAATTACCCATTCCCCCACACGAATGGTATCCGAATCCCCTAACTTCACGGTGGAGAATGTTCTCCTTCCCTTAATCTTAAGTAGTGCCAGGTCGGTTTTACTGTCGGTGCCAACAACCTTTGCCTCTAATTTTTTTTCCTGGTCCAACAATTTCACCATTATTTTATCCACACCTCTAATCACATGATTGTTGGTGAGAATATACCCCGATGAATCAATAATAAAACCGGAGCCCAAGCCCTTTTGCTTCTGCTTATATTCCTTTTTTTCTGGTTGTCGTTGGCGAGAAAAATCATCAAAGGGACTATTGAAAAACCCTCTGAAATTCCCAAATGGGTCCCAATAGCGCAGAGTTACCGTTTTCTCGGTAGTAATTTGCACAACTGCCGGTTTTACAGTTCTCGCAACATTGACAAAAGATTCTTGAAGAGAGAAGACGTTCTTATTTACCTCTAACTCATCAGCAGAAAGACCAATACTTTCTGTGGGAACAATTTTTCCTTCCTTTAGTTTTGCTGAAAAATTAAAGGTTACAATTAACCCCGCAACAAAAAATCCGAGAAGAGTAACTTTTTTTAAAACCTTTTTTCTTTCCATCTTTCTCCTTGTTTTTCTAACCACGATATTCTCGCGAATTAATCTAATTGAATGATAAACATTCTCTGACTGGATTTACAGGATTATTATGTAGTGGCGGAGTAGCGAGACTTGTCTCGCGCAGAGCAAGCTCTGCTACTCCATTATGT
>SDBU01001548.1_pt1 | contig 32464 bp, 22 predicted proteins | sample 2277071 | NCBI WGS metagenome assembly SDBU01 (sample SAMN10397929, study PRJNA504765) | marine sediment metagenome | isolation source: marine sediment core GS08_GC12, 126 cmbsf | place: Arctic Ocean: Gakkel Ridge, Loki's castle | collected 2008 | reverse complement strand
TGACACTGATTGGATAACCTTTGTCCTCCCTGAGGATATAGGCTCATACCGCTACTACCGCCTTTTCATCTACGATCCAGGTTTTATCTCCATGGCCGGTCTTTATCTATGCGGCGAGGGCGGTGTTGTAGGCCAATTCCCGACCCCAACACCACCAGACTTGGCGGTAGCATCAGGCAGACACGACGTAGACCTGATGGGTCGTGCCAGAATAATACCGAACGTATTCAATGTCCGCGTGAGCAGTAGAAGAAAGCCCCATTATCAATATAAGCTTTTCAGGGAAGCCGGTTTCTGGCATGTAAAAGTGCCCAAAGAGACCAATGAGGCATGGGTAAGGATTGACCTGGAGAGCCAGAGACAATTGGGTGCTCTCGCGGTCAAACCACGACCAGGTCTTCTGTCGCAACTGTGGAATGGTGATACCGCCGTCCTTGAAGGCAGCGACGATAAACAAACATGGACTGCCCTGGTCATACTCGAACTTGACCATGACGAACTCAATGACCAGGACTGGATAAACTTTGTTCTCCCTGAGGATATAGGCGCCTACCGCTATTTCCGCCTTTTCATCTACGATCCGGGGTTTTTTTCCATGGCCGGGCTTAGGTTGTATAAGTAAGGTAGCATGTTAGTAGCAGCTGCTGATGAGCGTTAAACTTCATAATAGTCAGGATAATATGGTACAGGAACTAACAAAGCAAACCACGCAAACGACAATGAGCCGTTTCGAACAGAAACTGGTGGTTCCTCCCCGCTTTGCCGGGTTTGTGGTTGCCTGGCTGCAACACACCTGTATTGCTGACCCCGTCTATCCGCTAAACATCATCAATAGTCTGTACCTGGATACACCGGAGCTTGACTCCTATAACGAGTGCTTGAATGGTGATATCTATAAAAACAAGGTTCGGATTCGATGGTACGACCAGCCAACTGCCGGCGAAGATGTCCTTGCCTACATTGAGTTAAAGTCCAAGAGAGGATTTAATACCGTTAAACGACGAAAGCAAGTGAAAGTCCCTGCCTCGGTTCTTGGTAAGGGTAAAATCGCCGGTACCGTCATCCAATCGGAGATGGAAAGAGCGCTACCGGAACTGGGTTACATACCCCGCAAGCAACTGCGTCCTCTCATTATAATCTCCTATCGCCGCTACCGGTTTCGAGATCAACTAAGCGGCGTGTCCCTAACTTACGACCTGGAAATCGCATCCTGGATGGTGGAAAGAAGTAATGCCATATGGGCACCACGGCTGGAACTACAGACCACGGTGCTGGAGATTAAAGGAGGGACCATGGCACTACCTCCCATCCTCCACGGTCTTCGGAGTTTAAATCTCCGCTGGAGCGCCTTTTCCAAATATGCCAAGTGCCTGGAATCCCACCTTGAGCCGCCCGGTTCCACTGGCTGGTTGAAGCCATAGATTAGGGCTTAGCTGGCCCAAGCTATTAATATTGAGGAGGTGTAACTTAATGAACTGGCAAGACATACTAGACCTGTTTCAGGGTGGCATGCCCCTGAGTATTACTGATATCAGCGTCGCCTTGGGCTTTGTCCTCGTCTGCTCCATCGTGACCATCTTGATGTATAACTACTTTTATGGTAGTGAGAATGTGGGTGCCGGCGTGCAGCGTTCCTTCTTATTGATGGGACCAGCGATTACCGCCCTGTTCCTGGGCATCCAGTTCTCCCTGCCGCTTTCGCTGGGACTGCTTGGCGCCCTCTCCATTATCCGGTTCCGGACACCGGTCAAAGACCCGGCTGAGATCGGGTTTGTCATGCTCCTCATCGCGGCGGCTATCGGTAGTGCCACCTTCAATTACTCACTGGTGGGCATTCTTTTCGTTATTGTCTTTCTCTCTCTGCTCGGACAACGTTTCGCGCGACGGCAGTCAGGCGGCGGTCGCAGCAGCTTGATAGTTACGCTGGACAGTCCTGACCATGCCAATCTGGAAGGAAAGCTGACCTCATTTATCGTCAGTAAACTTCGCGGTGTCAGACTGGAAAGCATCTCGACACTGGCTGATACCACCAGCCTTCACTACCAGTTCAACAAGCGCGCCCGCTTTGAGTGGGGGGCATTTACTGACGAGTTGAGCAAGGTTGCTGCTCCCGCCAAGGTCAGCATCTTTATAGGATAGTAAGGATAAGAGCAGGATAGGATATAGGGGGTAATATAGTGTCTGGTAAACGTCCGGGCCTATTCCATCTACTGACCAGCATTGGTGTACTACTTGTGGTCATCGTTTCGCTGATGGTGATTCCGGGCCTTCGTGAGATGGGCAGTAGCAGCATTGAGGGAGAGTCATCAAGATTGCAGCGTCAGGGGGATAGTATTGAGGTAACCAGTGCCCCGTTTGCCTTTCCCGATTATATGTGGGACATTGAGATAAGGGACGGTGAGACGCTAGACCTCAGGCCACTTATTTCCTCAGTAGCCACCCTTGCCCCCGGTATCCTCACCGAAAGCGGGATACGGATACATGTGGGACAGACGGGTAGTGTTTACCTGTTTGAGCTGCAATGGGACGCCGATTCTTCCGATAATCCTCTGGCACTTACCCTGTTTGATTCTCTGCAACGGCCGGTCGGCTACTGGAATGAGGTTAACGGCGGGGCTACCATTGTAGTTCCCGGCGGACTCTACAAGCTGGTTTTATCCAGCGAGGGACTCCTGGGTGAGTCTTTCAAGCTCTCAGCCCAGGCTACCAGGACTACCGAACCGTCCAAATTTGAGACTCCTGATATTATTAGCGGCATCCCCACCCTTGACATCCAGATGTCCGAGGCAATGTTCCAGTCCTGGGATGTACAGCGGGCAGTACTTTCAGAAACGCTAAAGACCACCGCAGGTACGGTAGAAAGATCAAACTACAAGCGGGTGCTGGCAGACCTGATAACTGAGAACGGGCGGAGTACCATACAGCTGTGGGCGGCAGGTTTGGGTGACCCGGTGCACTTTAGCCAAGACACACCTTCCTTCACCGGTAAGGTTGTCTCCGGTCCACTCCTCTTCGGCATGTCACACTTCAAGCTATACAGTATACGGGCTATGTGTGGACTCCTTGATTATGTCGTCAGCTCAATCATGTATGATGAGGGTATCTTCGGACCTCACACTTTCTTGGTACGGGTATCGCTGAATGACAATAGCCTTGGCCTTTACCTGTTGGAGGAGAGGTCACAGTCTCAGGGATTATTCGCCGGAGTACAACGATATGATGGACAATTAGTCAGGGGCGCTGAGGTATGGAATGACCCACCACCACCCGCCGGGCTGGTGAGACTGGAGCCAATAGGAATTGCTGAAGAGCATTCCCGAGCGTTTTCCTCAAGGCTTAACCAGCGAGCCTTTGCCAAGACTCTTGCCTTCCTGAGCTGGTTCCAAGCATCGCACGCGACACAAGGCCGTGACTTTCGGCTCTACCGGCACCCCTACCTTGACTCCCCGGAGCCGGTGATTCGTGACCTAAATGTACACACGGAAAGAGAAACATGGACCGGACTGCTCATTCATACCAGCTGGTGGCTGGGATGGCATCCCATAGGCAGGGGAGGCCATTTCATCCCCAAAGTCTTTCCAGTGGATGAGCCGCTCACTCCGTACACTACAACCCCGTATTCGTTCTTTTTCGGAACTATGCACCCGGCGGTAAGCCAGTTCGTCAGCATACCTGAAAACCGTGAGTTGTTTGACCGGGACCTTCTCTATGTCGGTGACGGAGCCTTCCAGCAGCGCTTTGCCGCCAGGATGCAGTCTGCCTTTGCCGCGGCCCTTCCCTTCCTCTCTAAGGATAAGATTCCCATCCTACCCGGGGGCGGCCAGCCCTACCGTGGCTTCGATCATAGCGAGCTAAGCTGGATAAGTAGCCAGGTTAATATAGTTGTCTCCAACCAGCTTATCACTCCCCGGACCATACCGGTGCTGCTGAAAAGGAGCAGGCTACTTATTGACGTTGATCCACCGGGGATAGCATCGACTCCAGGAAGCCGAGCCTTTTCCTTTTATAACCTCAGCCCGTTTTCGGCACGGCTGAGGCTTCCCGCCTATGTACGAATGGCTGATAACTCGATGGTAGCAAATCCAAATGATGCTGAAGGTTGGTACCTATCGCCGTCACTCCTTTTCCCCAATGTTATTCCGGTTGATATCAACGAACCGCAAGAAGACCTGAGTCCCTACCCCCTCACCAGGGAGGCTGCCCGGCGCTTCCTCAGCCTGGAGCGATTGCGTTTCTCCCAATCCGATTCCTCGGCAACACTGGTGCCGCTGGTTAACATGCAGGTAGCGGATGAGAAGTTCAACGATTTCATGTCCTGGCTTGAGTCAAATTCAATAGTTACCCTGGGGAGTGTTTACGCTCTGCCGGCCGAGAGGAACCTGCTGACCAGTGAGCTACCAGTGGCAGGTACAGCATCACCTCAAGCTGAGGTATCTCCACAGGACGAACTGGTACCTGATGTGGTGATATTGCCCCTAAGCCTGGAGCAAATTGGGACCAAGCACCGCCTTAGCCTGCTAATCTCTAATTTCTCTCCCACTGACATTTCACTTGACCTGGCCAGCCTGCGTTGGATAAATTCGCAAGATAACAATGATATGTCCTACTCAATTCATGCCATCTGGAAACTCGGTGAGAGACCGAGCCTAATTGAGTCATCGCAGGTTACCCTTGGCGCCGCTTCTTTGCGAAGTGGTTCATACCAATCAAAGCTTGACTCACCTATGGTCTGGACTGGTGCTCTCAAGAGTTTGCTGGCAGGATCAGCAGAGAGCGCCATGCCCAACTGCATTCTCGCCGAGTTCGACCTGGTGGAGAACGGTACACGCCTTATAAAAACGGATGCCAGTGGCCTGGCGCAGTCAGCCTCCGTCGATGGTGTGCCGAGGAAGGTCATCGTCCAAGAACCATACGAAGTCTATCTGCCAATAGAAAAAGCGCCGGGAATATCCCTAATTGAGGGCTACCAGAGCCTGCCGACTTCAGCAACGCTCTCCGTCAGTGACTTCCTGTCGCCACATACGGCGGACAGCCTGGTTGACGGAAACCCGCAAACCTTCTGGCATGTAAAAAACCCGCCGGAAACCACCCGGCACTGGGTGAGGATAGATTTTGGTGAACCGGTTACCATCACCGGATTAGCCATTCTGCCCAGGGAAGGCTTTGCCAGCCAGCTCTGGGACGGGGATAACGCCGTTTTCCAAGGCAGCAATTCCCAGAATAACGAGGCGGATTGGGTCGAGATTACCAAGTTATCTGTTGACAAGGCAAAACTAAGCACTGAAGACTGGCACTGGCTACAATATGAGATACCCAATACCACCGCCTACCGGTACTACCGCATCCTCATTGATGACCCCTCGTTCTTCTCAATCGCGGAACTCAAGTTCCAGGCAAGCGAGTGGGCGAGACCCGCCGTTGAACTAGCCGAACTGGTAGAGCAGGGCATCCTCGAGATAATCCCGTCAGTCGATAATTCTCTGCACACGGTCCGCTTCAAGGATAAATACGTCGTTATCTCGGACATCGTTAAGATACCACCGGGATACGTGCTGGAGATTGAACCCGGCAGCGACTTAAGTTTCACCCAACAGTCAGGCATTCTGTCCTACAGCCCGATACGGGCCGTAGGGACAGCCCAGCAGCCTATCATATTATCGCCCGCCGCAGGGAGTGCGGACTGGGCCGGGATTGCCGTGGTCAAGGCCTCGGGTACCAGTGAATTCCGGCGGGTGAGGATGAGCCAGGCAGCCGGTGGGCCGATGGCTGATGCCCAGTTCTCCGGCGGTTTGAGTTTCATGAACACGTCGGTGGTGATTACCGATACAGAATTGACTGACTTCATTTCCGAAGACGGGTTACATCTGCACAATACCCGCTTTGAAATAACCGGGCTGACTATCGAGAATAGTAAGTCTGATGCCCTGGATTCTGATTGGAGCTACGGCACTATTGCCGATTCCGCTTTCCGGCAGAGTGGTGGTGATGGCATTGACCTGTGTGGCTCCTGGGCTGCCATTACCAACAGTACCATGGAAGATTGTATGGACAAGGGTATCTCAATCGGGGAAGGCAGTGTAGTAGCCATCAGTAGAGTCCGTCTCATAAGGAACAATACCGGTATAGCGGTCAAAGACCAGTCAATAGTAAGTCTCATAGATAGTGAGATTGCCGAAAACGACTACGGTCTCCTGCGATACATTAAGAAACCCATCTATATTTACCCAAACCTGACTCTGGAGAATAACCAGTTCAGAGGTAACCAGACCAAGATATATGAAGAAACCCCAACTTCTTGGACACGGCAGTTCGACTAGTGAAAAGGTCAATAATGATCCATATCTTCTCGCTGAGAATAAGGGAGAGCTCTAACCTGTGAGGAAACTAGACCTATCTCCCCTCAGGCAGAGCTTCGCTTCCCAGACAGGATTCTTACTGATTGCTACAGGAATCGGATAGGGAGTAAAACCATGCTTGGCAAACATGCCAACCTAATCCACATTATCGCTGGTCTCGGTGTACTGCTTCTGGCCATAGTCATTCTGGTGGCAATTCCGGGTCTTCGTGAAATGGGAATGGATTTCCAAGCGCGAGCTATGGAGAAAGCTATCTACGGGCGCCAGCAGGCGGTTCAGCCTCCGCAATTCCCCTTCCCTCTCCCAAAGTATCTATCCGACGCACATATCCCGGAGGGGGAAGAGGTGGACCTGAGTCCATTAGTCTCTTCAGTAGCTCTTCGCCTACCCGGGGTCTTGAAGGAGAGCACCTTCCAGATAACGATAGGGGAAGAAGGGGGCCTCTACGAATTCGACCTTCACTGGGACACGGGTCGGGAAGGGACAGCCCTAGAGATTGTGCTCCGGGACGCTATGGGGCGACCACGGGAACGCTGGGAATCGTCATCCGGGGAGACTGATCTCATTAGCCTGTCAGGAGGTTCCTACAAGTTGGTTCTCTCCACTGAGGGTCCCCTGGGAGAGGGCTTTAACCTGATTGCCCGGACGGGACGCCGTACCGGGGATACCCATCGGGAGCATCCATCTCTCCCTGAAATACCCACTCTCCACCTCAATATGTCAGCAGCGGCCTTCATCACCTGGGAAGAAATGCGGGATGAGGTATTCCAGAAGGTTATCGCCCGGCCCAGTTTCCCTGTTCGCGACCAACCTAACCTGCGAGTGCCGGCCAGCCTCTCCATTGAGGACATTTCAGATAGCACCGTCCAGGTGTGGCTGGCGGGGCTGGGAGACCCGCGCCACTTTGACGAGGAGACCCCTTCCTTCACCGGAAGAGTAACCGCCGGGCCTGTCCTTTTCGGTGGGGTATCCCAGTTTAAACTATACGGTATCGAAACGCAGGGTGGGTTCTCGGAATATATCGCTGCCGACATACTCCGGAACGAGGGGATTTTCGTCCCCCGGTGGCTCCTGGTTCGGCTTATTTTCCAAGGTCGGGACCGCGGACTCTACATTCTAGCGGAGACTCCCAAATCCGAGAGGTTTTTTTCTGGGATAGGGCGAGATGATGGGCAGGTCTGGGGTGAGCGACAAGTCCATACCGACCGTATACCCAGAGACATATCAACAGAAGAGCACCTGATCCCTATTCCGGAGAACTCCTCCCGCCTCGTGGAGCTGGCGGATCCAGTCGCCTTCGCCAAAGCCCTAGCCTTTGTCTCCCGTTTCTCCATTCCTCACACATTTTCCGACGGGGACCTCAGGTTTTACCGGCCGGCTTTCCTTGATGCTATGGAACCTGTCCTCAGGGACATGAATACCAGTGGTGTTGCCTCGCCTATCCGGACCCTCCTTACAGATACCAGCTGGTGGTTTGGAGTCTCTTTGAGAGCACAGGGGTCTTCTTTTAATCCGAAAGAGTTCCCCTTTGATAGACTTTTCAACTCCACGGAAGAGTCCTATCGAAAGGGAGTAACTGCTCTGGCCCCCCTGAACATGCATCCCGCCCTCAACAATTTCATCAATCTGCAGCCCGAAAACCGGGAAATTTTTGAAGGTTTCCTCCTCTACAGCTCGGATGAAACCTTCGAGCAACGATTCACCCATCGTCTCCAGGAGGCTTTTCGGGCAGCTCAGGCTCTCCCGGAACAAGGTGTGGTGCTGCAGGAACAGCTGGAGTGGGTCAGTTCCATAACGCCGGGTATTATTTCCACCGGGTTTAGAGTACCCAAGAATCTGCCAACTCTATTCCGGAAGAGTGCCCTCTTATCCTTCGAAGAGTTACAGGAGGGCGATACCGAGCCCAAGCGGGCTATTTTGTACAACCTTAGCCCTTTCTCGACTCGCCTCAACCTGCCGACATGGGCACGCCCGGTGGGCACCGCTTCCTCTGTAAAGACTGACCCCCAGGGTCTCTATCTGGCCCCATCGCCCCTTTTCCCCGCGGTGCTGCCAATTCTGGGGGCTGACCCTCAGGAGGAGCCCCTCCCCGAGCCTCTGCCCCGGGAGGCCGCATACCGCCTCCTGGCCCTGGAGCGGCTGCGACTTCAAGCACATCCCTCGGACCCTTGTCCCTTCGTGGAGTTAGAGGTTCCCCCGGAACGGTGGGATGAGCTCCAGGATATCATCAAGAACACAACGGTGGCGACCCTCGCCACCGGCTATGCGCTGCCGACGGAGAGAGTCTTCCTAGTAGAGGAATTACCGGATATTACAACGCCCCCGGCTAAGGCGCCGCTTTTCTGGGACTTCGACCAACATAACATCCCTGCTGACCTCATAGAGGAGGCCATCCTCCTGACGGCTCCCGGTCGCCAAGGCCTCGGTGCCAGGTTCGATGGCCAGTCTACTTTCCTGCCTACCCGACTGGATATTTCTTCTTGGCCCGCGCTCACCATCTCATTCTGGCTGAAACCTGAACCTACTGGCGACACAGTTGTTATCCTTGATTTCAACGATACCGGTACCTCTAACCTCATCATCAAGCTAAAGCCTTCAGCTGAGGATAAAAACCAAGGCATCATCTCATGTCTAACCGGAGGCACTGTACTCTCATCCCCCATACCTTTCGGGGAGTGGTCCCACCTAACGCTTACCACCGAGCGGGAGACCCGGTGGGCCCGCTTTTTTATTAATGGAGTTCTCCAAAGTGCCTTGCAGACACCCAAAGACCATCTCGGCCAAAGTAGCCGGTTAACACTCGGGGGAGCTCATGGGGGAGACCAGCTCTTCACCGGGGTAATTGACGAGGTGATGCTCTCCCCCAGACCCCTGACGGACGATGATGCAACCTGGCTCATGGACAATGGCAATTTCTCCGACGGGCCTTCTTCGCCTCAAGTGATAGCCCTGCCCCTGGGACTCTCCCCTACCGTAAAGGGACACCACCTCACCCTCCTCCTCTCCAACTTTTCCCGTCAGGAGGTGTCTCTTGACCTCACGGAGTACATATGGCGTTTCTCGCCGGGTAATGATGAAGTCGCCTACGACATCACCGGCATATGGGCTATAGGAGAGACGCCACAGCGGCTGGAATCGCCCCAGGTTACACTGGGCCCGGCCCGTTACGGCACGGGGTGGTTTGAGATGGGACGCAGCTCACCCCTCCTGTGGACGGGGTCCTTATGGGGGCTCCTGGTGGGCCCGGCAGAGAAATCGCCGGCTAACGCCATCTTGCTGGAGGTAGACCTTCAAGCGACCACATTTTTCACGCATCTACGTACCGACGGAGATAACCTGGCCAACTCCGCCGCCTCCGCCGATGGTACACCGGTGCGCATTGCTATCCACGAATCCGCCCTTACCCGGTTGCCCTATAATAAGAAGATGGGCTTCCTGCTCTATCCTGAAAGCCTCGCCGCCAGTGACGTGAACAACCCTAACGAGATGGCGGACTGCCTGGTTGACGGAAACCCGCAAACCTTCTGGCATGTGGCCAATCCACCCCAGACCTCCCGGCACTGGGTAACCATGGACTTCGGGCGGCCGGTATACCCCTCTGAACTGCTCGTCATGCCGCGACAGGGGTTCGTATCTCAAATGTGGGACGGAGAGAACGCTGTCTTCCAGGGGAGCCAAGACGGGCAGTCCTGGCAGGATATCACCACTCTCCCCGTAGATAAGTCTATCCTTCCGGCCGACATACCAGTGCTTACCTTCCCCATCTCTGAGGACAATGCCTACCGCCACTACCGTTTGTTTATTGACGACCCGGGATTCTACTCTCTGGCAGAGTTACGGTTACTGGCATGGTGGGATATGACAGGCTCATGGCTCCACCCTGAAAGTTGCTCCGCCAGTGATATTAACAACCCTAACATGACGGCAGACAGTATGTTTGACGAACATCCGCAGTCCTTCTGGCATATAGAAACCCCACCCCAGACCACCCGGCACTGGGTGACTATGGACTTCGGGCGACCGGTGCACCCCACAGGGCTTTCAATGCTCCCGCGGCGGGGCCTCGCCAGCCAGATGTGGGGTGGAGAGAACGCCATTCTCCAGGGGAGTCAGGACGGGCAGTCCTGGCAGGATATCACCACCCTCCCCGTAGCCAAGGCCTTCCTCAGCAGCGCCGAGTGGCTCTACTTTCCACTGCCAGCGGATACTGCCTACCGTCACTACCGTTTGTTTATTGACGACCAAGAATTCTTTTCCATAACCGAGATGCGATTCCTTACCGAGAGAGACATGAAGACAGTCAGCATTCATACTCTGGCACAGAGGGAAATCGTAGAGATTACTCCCCCCTCACCAGGCAACCTGGGGGAGGTGCGGTTTAAGGAGAAAGATGCTACAATCACCAGCCTGGTGGAGGTCCCACCAGACTATCGCCTGGTTCTTGAGGCAGGGACAACGCTTCGCTTCGGAGATAGTGGGGGTATCCTCGCCTACGGTCCCATCTCCGCCCGGGGAACGCAAGAGAAACCGGTACAACTCCTGCCAGCGGAGGGACCAAACTGGCTGGGGGTCGCCATCGTGAACGCCCCAGAGCAGAGCCAGTTCTCCTGGGTCCGCATGGAAGGGGCCACTGGTGGGCCAATGGGGCCCCACCGCATCTCCGGCGGTCTGGCGGTGATGGGTTCTCAAGTGCAAATAGAGGACACTATCCTCCAGGACTTCACCGCTCCAGATACCCTACACCTTCACCGTTCCACCTTTGAGATAGAGCGCCTCACGCTTATCGGTGGCAGCGGGGACGGCATCGATTCGGACTGGAGCTATGGCCATATATCTGACTCACACTTCCAAAAGAGCGTAGGGGACGCCATAGACCTCTCTGGCTCCCTGGTTACCATAGATAGAGTCCTGATAGAAGGAGCGGAGGACAAGGGAATTTCCATAGGGGAGGGCAGTGTTGCCTATATCAACGAGGCCCAGATAGTGTCAAACCGCATCGGGGTGGCAGTTAAGGATGAGAGCATGGTATCTCTAGTGAATAGCGAAATCAGTGATAACCGATATGGCCTCCTACGCTATATCAAGAAACCGGCCTATACCTACCCATCAATTAGCGTTACCGATACCATAATCCACGGTAACTCAATAGACCTGCGGGAGGAGGAGCCGTCCCAATGGACGCGGCGCTACGACGGTTGAAATGACAAGATTAAATTTCTCTTCCCTCATTCGTAGTCTCGCTCCCGATACAGTATTCTTACTAATCGCCACAGGAAGCGGCTACGCTTTTTCCTACCTGTATCTGCTGGTTATGGGCCGACTTCTGGGACCGGAAACATTCGGCATCCTCGGAGCTCTGTTCGCTATCTTTTACAGCGTTTGTCTTATCGGTCAAGCCCTGATGGAAGCCATAGCCACCAATGTAGCCGAGATAAAGGCAAGATCCGGGGAATCAGCCGCGGTTAGCTTTTTCATCAAACTGATAACAAAGCTCAGTATAATTTACCTGCTACCTTCCCTGATTCTTATTATTGCCTCCAGGCCGGTTGCCTCCTTTTTCCACCTGACCTCTACGGGGCCGGTCATTATTCTGGCTGTTTCCCTGTTCACTGCTTTGCTACTGAATACAGTGCTGGGCCTGTTACAGGGGTTACAGAAATTCAGGCAGTTTGGCATCACTGGTTATTTGATAGCACAGGGATTAAAGCTGCTTACCGGCGTTATCTTTGTCTGGATAGGATGGGATTTGATGGGTGCCGTGGGTGCCCTGTTCGCCTCCACAGCTGTAGGTGCCATGGTGGGATTGTTTCTGGTGAGGAAGCAGTTCACCAGTGATACCGGCAACCCAGACCGCCATAGTCCCAGATTGGGCCCTGTCCTCCTGCCTGCTTTGTTATTAGCTCTTCTGCTATCTATACCCGCCAGTGTGGATGTGATGCTGGTTACGCATTATTTCGGAGGCAAAGAGGCCGGGCTGTACAATGCCACGGCCACCTTGGGTAAGGTGGTCATCTTCCTGCCAATGGCGGTATCCTTAATACTGCTGCCCAGAGTAACTGAGAAACACGCTCTGGAATATAGCACCAGAAATATCTTGCTGCAGAGTCTTCTCCTCGCCTTCATCCTCTCCGGTGGAGTAGCCCTCCTTTGCTGGTTATTCCCTGACACAATCATCAGGTTTTTCTTTGGCGAGGCTTACCTCGAGGCCGGGGCTCTAGTTGGCTTATACGCATCAGCCATGCTTCTTTTCTCTCTGAACATTGTTCTAGTACACTACAGCCTGGCTATCCGCAACCTGTGGCTGATGCTTCTGGCGGACATCATTACTCTGGCTGAGGTGGTGGCCATCGTCCTGCTACATCAGTCCCTGTTTCAGATAATATGGATACTGTTCTGGGGCAACCTGCTAATCCTGCTGGTTACCCTGCCCTATCTTGTCTTCAGAAGGCTCAGACAATATGGACATAATCTGGAGAGATAAATTATAGGATAGTTAAGAAATTGTTCAACACGGTACCCGTCGGATATAATGGAAAATCTCAGTTAGAAGGTTCAAATGGTTAATGGTAAGACCAGATTATTAAAGACCAAGGCGTCGAGAATAGTAAAACGATTGCCACTGAGACACTTCAGGAACTGGTGGCATCTGCTCGCGCTATTCTTCCTCATCAGCATCCTTATCTGGACCTTTGCCAAAATAGACCAGCCTGCCTACACACAGCCGGACGGCGGACGTAATCTGAGCTTCACCCCATTCAATGATTACCTCATCCTTATGGGGGGAAAGCATTTCCATGAAGAAGGGTATGCCGAGAACTATTTCCTATCTAATATGACGGTAGGTTACCCTGAATATGCCAGGGGTTGGTATGCCTACCAGACGCCACTGACTGACGTTCCCAACGCCCGTATTTATTATACCCATTACGGGTCGTACGATGCCATGATGATAGGTCTGCTGCTCAAAATGGGAATCACCGAACTACCGATCCTCTACAAGGTGATGACCATATTTTCAATAATCGCCCTGGCGCTGTGGTATGGCGTGGCGACTCGCCTCTTCGGCCATGTGGTGGCCTTAATCAGTCTTCTTACTATGGGCACCAGTCTGGTCTTCCTGCGCTTCATCGATAACGTCTCGGTCTATACCTACGACGTTCTTCTCGCCTTCGGTGCCGCGCTGCTTTTCGTATGGGTTGAGCAGAGGCAGGATATCACGAATCTAAGGAGAAAGGCAGCTTATGCCGGGGTCTTAATACTGGCTTTCTTCCTCATGGGTAATTCCCCTGAATTCGTCCCCTGGCTCACTGTCTTCTTCATCGGCTACCTCTGGGCAGGACGGGGTAAACAGGTCTGGAAGCGATGGAAAACTGTGGTCCTCTTGGTTGCGGCACCCATCCTAGCACAGTTAATCCATTTCCTTCAGGTGTCCGTGGCGCTGGGAGGCATGAGAAATACCCTCATTGACTTTACTGCCGCCCTGACACGGCGAACTGCGGGATTCGGCATAGCTGAGGAAACCGGATATCGTGAATATACCCTAGGCAGAGCCCTTCTTAAAATCGAGGGCGACCTCTGGTCTACGCTATGCATAGAATTCATCGGTTTGGTAGCCCTGCTCGCCCTCTCCTGGTGGTTAACAGACCGTCTTAGCCATAACTGCTCAACTAAGACCAGAGAGCAACTCTGGTATCGTTTTAAGTTACTCTTAGTTTTCTTCGTAGCCGGTATCTCAATGTGGCTCCTAATGATTCAATCTACCGTGACTCAAGCCGGGTCAGTCTACCGCACCATTCTACCCTTTGTCGGGCTTGCCCTAGGGTATTGCTCGATAAATATTTTTCGATACCTGCGATTGCATCAAGAGCCATTAGCCTTTAGGATTATCATCTTCGCCGTTCTATTAACAATTGTTGTCCCCACTTTCCAGGACCGGCTTTCCGGAACACCCTTTCAATTTGAACAGCACCGGCAAGGTATGGCCATGTATTATGGGATTTATCCCGAAGAAATCAGGATGCTTGGCTCCTTTCTTAATGAGAAGACCGATTACGGTGACATAGTTATTACCGATTTCCACGTCGCCGAGACCGGGCACCCTCGCTATCCTTACCCCGGCTACGAATATTACTCCGACCGGCGCATCGAAGTGGCCAGAGATGTGAGTCAAGCGATAACCGCCCTTAGTGAATTGGAGCAGGTTCGCGCCTCTCTGCCGGCGAATAATCCTGCCAGCAATGTGCAGTTTTACCTCCTCATTGACGAAGGGAGCATAGAGGAGGGCTTTGGTAAATTCGCCCGGCAGGTCGCCGACTTACAGGATACTCTATACGAAACCGACTACTGGATGAAACTTTACGGCACTGTCCCCTTCCCCGCCGGCTCTTCTATAACGTTTCCCCCCAGAGTCTTCAGCCTTTTCAAGGTAGACATAGGTAAATTTAACGAATACCAGCTCACCTCTGAAAAAACCGACAGCTGAAATTTTCCATTATGATGACGACTATATCTTTATCTAACGGACACAACTTAAAACCTTCTCTTGTCAGGCGGTCTTACCCCTTCATCGCCGCCTTTCTTGTCATCGCCATCATTGCCGCCCTAAACATCACTCTCTGGGTACGTAATTCCTCAGATTGGAATGACTTCGCCCCTGAGGAAGTAATAATTGACTTTCAGGCGGGACAGAACTTCGCTAACAAAGGCTTCCTTGAACTTGGTTTTCTTACTGACCACTCCCTTGATGATGCCCCTGATGCCCCCCCGGTATACTATACCCACCAACCACCCCTGCCCATCCTCGTCATCGGCGGACTCATCTCCATCGGCATTGACGACCTACCCGGGGTACGCCTGGTGATGATTCTCATTTTCCTTGCTGGATTAATCGCTTTAATGGCTTTCTTCTGGCGTCTCTTTACTCCCTGGCACGGTATCACTATTATCGCTTTGCTCGCCCTTAACGGGCGTCATGTTCTGCCTTTAGCTGACCACACTACCCACGCGTACTGGTTAGGGCTCTCTTTCCTCACTCTATGGGCAATCTCACATCCGAAGGAGCGCTCTCTCTTCCTCTGGATAGCCGCGGCAGGTATCTTTCTAGTCTCCTTGGCTAACTACATTCAACTTATCGTTCTGCTGGTTACCCTTGCCGGCCTCTGGCTCATCCGGCTACCCAACTTCACCCTACGCCGCGTTCTCTTCCTCTCCGCCGTGGCGGCAGGTGGCATCGCCCTCCACGTTGTCCAGAACTTTATTGTTGTTGGACCCGATGTCGCCTTCCAGGATATCCTGCTATCCTTTGGCAACCGCATCTTTGGCGAGCCCACCCGTGAGGCTCTCAGAGCCTTCAGCCAGGAAAACAATCTTATCCTGTGGGGAGTTGCCTCAGCCAGCGATGGTAGCAACCCATTCAGCGCACTCTGGCACGAATATGCCTACTTCCGCATACCGTTTGTCCTCTCCCTCGCCGGCCTTGTTACCTTCGCCTTCTTCCGCCGTTTACCCTCAAGTCACCTGGCCCTCCGGATACTGGTTATCTTTGTTCTTGCCTCGTTTTCCTTCCACCTGCTCCTGCCCGCTGCTGGCCAGGCATATTACTTCCCCTTTATAATCGCCATTCCCATCGCCATGGTCGGCGGACTTTTCATCGGGGAATTGGTCTCTGTTTTACGCCAATATAGCCTCCGGGATTATCTGTCTAACACCTTCCCTGTCTTCCTGCGGTGCTACGGTATTTTCATTATCCTCATCGCCTTTGCCGGGGCCTCCATATGGCAAACCGCTTCCCTCGGCCTAAAAAATATAAATCTGGAAGATAGACCAGACCCACTCGCAGTTACCGAATTGCAAATCCTTAATGACTTCCAAGGAGAGGGTTTCTGGACTAACATCACACCTCATCAGGTATCCTATTACACCCACTCCTGGGTCATCGGGCAAATGCCCATGGAGGGCTTCAAGCAGAAAGATATCAACCAGGCCTATGTCATACCGGTTAGCCGCCAGAGCCACACCTGGCGGAAGGTCAATAATCCCCGTTACTTTTTCTTTGCCGAAAACAATGTGCTCTGGTTTCTACCCGATACCGGGCCACGCCTCCAAGAATACCGTCGGTACATTGAGGAAAACTATCCCGTGGTGGCCTGGTCACCGCAACGCTCCTCTTTTATCGTGGATATGTCCATCGGCCCGGTAGGGACCTCGCGCATCTTAGAGGGAAGGCAGCACTTCGATGTAAGCCAGTATCCCAGGCTTGAATTCGAGGAGTCCCAACTGGAGGTCAGCAGCATCAACGGCCCGGCTCTGGGCAAGGCCAACCTGGTCCGGCCCGGCACAGAGGGCTTCTGGCATGTAAAAGCCCCCCGGGAGGAAGACCCCGCCTGGGTCACCGTGGACCTGATGACACCGGAAGCTGTCGCCGTGTTGCGGCTGAGACCCAGGGCGGATTACACGGAACAACTGTGGGACGGGAACAGGGCAGTACTTCATGCCAGCAACGATGGCGGGACCTGGACAGCTCTGGCTACACTGGGAATCGACCGGCCCGCCCTTGAGAATGACTGGATTTCCTTCCAGGTACTCAGCACACAGCCATATCGCTACTACCGTCTCTCCTTTTATGACGCGACATTTTTGTCAATGAGCAGAATTGAATTATACCAGCTTCCAATAAATATGGAGGCAACGGAACCAGTTACCACTCCCTCACCAATTGAGCCCCGGAGTCCGGTAGTCAACGCCATCCAGCAGTTCGACCTCTCTCTTTATGCCAGGATACCGCTGGATAGTTCTCAACTGGAGGTCAGCAGCTTTAGTGAGCCCTGGGACAAGGCCAACCTGGTCAAACCCGGCACACAGAGTTTCTGGCACGTAGCGGCTCCCCGGGAGGAGAACCCCGCCTGGGTCACCATAGACCTTGCCAACCAACAGTCGGTCAACGTATTACGGCTAAAACCCAGGACCGGTTTTACAGGGCAATTGTGGGATGGCAATAAGGCAGTGCTTTACGCCAGCAATAACGGCCAGGATTGGACACCCCTGGCTACCCTTAACATTGAACGTGCTTCTCTTAGAGATGACTGGGTATATTTCTCACTGCCCTCTGAAGAGCCGTTTCGCTACTTCCGCCTTTCCATAAATGACATGAGCTTCTTTTCCATAGCCAGGTTGGAACTATATCAAAACCAGTGAACCAATACCAGCCAACATGATTGACAGAACGAAGAGAAAAAGGAAACATGCATGAATAAGAGACCGCCAGCACTCCTTACCGTATGGCTCTTTGTGGGATTATTACTCACAGCTCTAGTGCCAGCTTGTGCCCCCGGCCCGGCCGAAACGTACCCTGATAATTACAGTCCCGGGGCCAAACCCCTACCAGATTCTGCAGGCCACCAACCGCCAGTCCCCTTTGTGGCAGGAGTGCCACAACTCGAACTTGCTACCTATACAAAGATACCACTAGAAGAATATCAGCTTGAGGTTAGCAGCACTAATTACCCATCTCAGAGCAAGGATAATCTGGTCAAACTGGGTATAGCAGGCTACTGGCACGTAAAATATCCCAAGGAAGAGACGCAACCCTGGATACTGGTTGACATGAAGACTAAGCAGTCAGTAGCGGCGTTGGGGATTATTGGACGCAAAGGCACGAATCAGATGTGGCGCGGTTACCGGGCAGTCCTGGAGGCAAGTGATGACAAGCAGAACTGGAAAGTCCTTGCCAGGCTGGGCTTGAGTGATGATGCACCCAGGGATGAGTGGACCTACTTCCAGTTTCCGGAATCCAGGCCTTACCGCTACTATCGTTTCTCAACATACGACTGGAGTTTCATGTCGCTGGCCAGGATAACCATGTATGTTCCGGTAGGTGCTCTGGTGCCTCTACCAGCCGACGACCCCAAACCTCCCCAAATAAGGGGCACTCTTCAACTGGACCTTTCTCCTTATGATAGAATACCGCTGGAGAGTTCTCAACTGGAGGTCAGCAGCGTTAACGGGCCCTGGGATGAGGCCAATCTGGTGAAACCCGGCACAGACAATTTCTGGCATTTGCAGCATCCGCGGCAGGAAGAACGAGCCTGGGTGCTGGTGGACCTCAGGATTGAGCAGCCAGTCTCGCTATTAAGAGTAATACCCAGAGCCAACCTCCCCAACCAGATGTGGTATGGCTATACGGCAGATTTTGAAGCCAGTAACGATAAACAGAATTGGACAACACTGGCCACACTCGGCCTGCTCGAGCCTGAGCTTACCGGCGACTGGATATATTTCCTGGTCGGCAATTTGCAGTCTTACCGATACTACCGCCTCTCGGTGTGGGACAGGTATTTTTACTCTATGGCTCAGCTAGAGCTTTACCGGTTCCGCCAGGAGTCTCCTAAATGAGTTTTTTGACATTTAAGCTAGCTGTAACCTAGCATATACCCATACAGAAGTTTACTGTGAGGAATTTTGGACAACGCAGAAAATAGAACCGAGAAAGGCTTAAAACAGGGTCGGCCTTACGTTCAGATTATCATTACGGCCGTCATCCTGGTAGTGATATTGGCCACCGTCCTTATCCTCTGGGCTCGCACCACCACACCGATGAGGGCCGAAGGTGCCCCTGAGGAGCAACTGTTAGATTATATGGCCGGCCGCAACTTCGTTCTCCACGGCTTCCTCTCCAGAGGGTTCCTGGCTGATTATTCGCTTGACCCTTTACCGGAGGCACCACCGGTGTACTATACCCATTTCCCACCCCTTCCCGATATCATCATCGGGGGTCTGATATCAGTAGGTATTGACAGCCTACCGAAGGTACGCCTTGTAATGAATATTATCTTTGTACTGGGCCTACTCTTTGTCGTGCTCTTCTTTTGGAGGCACCTTTCGCCCTGGCATGGCATAGGTGTCCTGATATTCCTGGGCCTTAACAACCGAAGCGTACTCGCGTATTCAGACCACATGATATTCGCCTACTGGTTTGGCCTGACCTTTTTAGCCTTTTGGGCACTGACGCTGCGGAGTAAATCCGACCGCTTCCTTTGGCTGGGGTTCATGGCAGTATTCCTTATCTCTTTGATAAACTACTTCCAAGTGGTTATCACCATGACCGCTCTGGCAGGTCTCTGGCTAATACGCATGCCGTACCTCACTCTGAAGCGCACGTTGATGGCGGGTGCGGTGTGTTTTAGTGGACTGGCGCTGCACTTCCTCCAGAATGTGTTGGTATTGGGCTGGGACGTAGGTATCCGTGATGTGCTGTACACCATCGGGAACCGCATCATAGGCGAGCCCAGCCGTGGCGCCATTTTAGCTTTCGCCCAGGAGAATGACCTGGTACTGTGGGGGGTCAGCGAACTCGCGCCTGCAGGAAGTCGGTTCGGCTGGCTTTGGACAGAATTTTGGTACTTCCTTATCCCATTGTTAATCTCACTGATGGGTCTTGGACTTCTGGCTTTCCTCCAACGCAGCCCAACGGCCACCTCTTCTCTAAAGCTTGTGGGTGCCTTTACCGTAGCGTCCATCGCCTGGCATATAATCTTTCAGGCCCACGGGCAGGCGAGGCCGCTACCCCTGACGGTTGCCCTTCCCATGGCCATGGCATGTGGCTTCTTTGTGGGTGAGCTGGTACCGATACTATCCCGGCAATTCAAGGCATTGTTGAGGCTGGGAGTCAGAGGCTGGAATCAGAGGGCTGTCCTCTTCCCTGTCCTCATGGCTGTGGCAGGACTTGTTACCCTGTGGCAAGGAGCTACCTTGGGTATCGTCAGCCCCGGCAGTGCAAAGTCCCTGTATTCGCCTGCCGCTGTAGAAGAGCTGGAGATACTTAAGGACTTCCGTGGCGAAGGCTTCTGGACCAACGTCACCCCCCATCTGGTGGGTTACTACACCGAGAGTTGGGTTGTTGGCCAGATGCCTCTGGCGGCAGTATTGGAAGGTGACACATCCAAGGCTTTTGTAACCACTATTAGCAGATCAAGCCCAACCAAGGAAGAGGCAGGTAAGCCTCATTACTTCTTTTTCTCCAAGCACAACGTCGTGTTAAATTTAGAGGACCGTGGGGAGCGCCTGGAACAATACCGGCACTACTTTGAGGAGAACTTCCCCGTCCTAGCCTGGTCTCCCTATGGCTCGATGGTACTGGATTTATCCTGGGGGCCCTTTGGCACCTCACACCTGGTGACAGGCAGGCCTTCGAATATTCCGAGCTTTCATGCCAAGTTGCCAATAGCCGCCGAGCAGATAGAGGTCAGTAGCGCAAACTCACCAGGCGAGGGGGCAAAAAATTTGGTCGCAGTAGGCACCAAGGGCTACTGGCTTAAGTCACCGGGAGAGCAGGGGGCCTGGGTGCAGGTGGACATCGGGTCTCCACAAGCTGTTTCCGTAGTCCGCATCCTGCCAAGAGAAGGCTATCCAGACCAGCTGTGGGACGGAAACAGTGCCCTCCTAGAAGGTAGTGATGATGGAGTAGAGTGGGAGCCTCTGACGATTCTCGGGCTGGAAAGAGAGTCAATAACTAATGATTGGATTTCCTTCCCTGTCCATAATACCCATGCGTATCAGTACTATCGCCTTTCTATCCGGGACCCCAGCTTCCGCTCCTTAAGCAGGCTGGAATTTTATCTAGTTCAGGCGGGGTAAGGTAAATGCATAAGGTTAAGAAGAATCTGCGCACACCAGGCTGGCTACTTCTGGTCGTTACCTTGGGGCTGTTCTGCCTCACCGGCTGCGATAGCCACGGAACGCCGGCACCAGTGGCAAACCAGACCAAAGCACCTTTACCGGTACGCGGCGTACAGGAGATAGACCTCTCCCATTATGCCAGGATTCCCCTGGAGACCCATCAGCTTCAGGTAAGCAGCCTCAACCATCCTAACCAGGGCCCAGAAAGCCTGGTCCGGCCAGGAACTGAGGGCTTCTGGCACGTGAAGATGCCCAGGACGGAGGAGCGTTCCTGGATAATAGTAGACTTGGGACAGGAAAGACCCGTAGCGCTACTCAGGGTGCTGCCACGTAAAGGCCAGGTGAAACAGATATGGCGTGGTCACACCGCAGAACTGCAGGCCAGCAACGACCAGCAGAACTGGGCTACCATAGCCACCCTTGGTAACATTCCCTGGCCCCCCAAGGAGGACTGGATAAGCTTCCTTGTCCTCAGTTCCCAACCTTACCGCTACTACCGTCTCTCAATATGGGACAGGTATTTTTACTCTATGGCCAGGCTGGAGCTTTACCAGCTGGTGGGATACGGCCCGCCCTTGCCCTAATGCCCATTGCCAGCAGACCGCCGGCGCCACCTCAATCTGAACAAACTGATAGCCACTTTGGCCGCTTCCCAGAGTGCTCGCGGTGACCGGAAAGACCGCTTAAACTCCTGCCAGATGAACTTGGGCCGTAAATAAAACCCGCTGGTGAGCCGGTCCGCCGTCTCCAGCAGTTCCTGTTGCAGCTCCGGATTGCGGGGTAGCGGCAATTCGAAGTCCTTCGTCGGGTTCTTATTGAAATCAGCCCAGTAGTCACGCTCATAAATGCCTTCATCAACCAGCCATTGGTAGTGCTGGGTTTTCGCCAGCGGGTAAAGAACATTGAAAAATAAGAAGTTGATGTTCAGCTTGTCCAGTTCCTTCATCAGGCCAGCCCGATACTCACGGGTCTCATCAGGGAAGCCGATAATGAAGTAGGCCAGAGTTTCCATGTTATATTCCTTGCACAATCTGAAGAACTGGCTGATGTGCTCCGGCGTGATACCTTTCCTCATGTACTTAAGGATATCCCGGTCGAGACTTTCTACCCCGACATGCAGTCGATTGCAGCCCGCTTTCTTGAGCAAGTTGATTATCTCTTCATCAAAGGGGTAAAGCCGGGCCCGTGCTCCCCAGTTTACTTTAAGACCGCGCCTTAGAATCTCGTTGCAGATATCGATAACTCTCTTCCGGTTAGCATTGAAGGTATCATCAAGGATAAGGAGTTCCTGAATGCCCAGATTTACGATTTCCTCAAACTCATCAACCACATTCTGAGCGGTGCGATAACGGAATTTCTTGTCCTGAATATCACAAAAGATGCAGTGAAAGGGACAGCCTCTCGAGGTGTAGAGCGTTGTCATCCTTCCCTTGGAAATGACGCTATAATAATCATCAAGGTTTATCAGGCGCCGATTCGGAAACGGAATAGAATCCAGCACAGTAGGCGGTTCGTCATAAGGATTCGACTTAATTTGCCCACCATCAGCCTTATAATACAGGTTAGGGATACTTGCTAACGCCTCCGGTTTCTCTCCAGCCGCTATTGCCTCAATAAGGAGAGGAAAGGTTTTTTCACCGAAACCCGGCTGGGCGTAGTCTACCGCTCCGAGTTCCATCGTTTCTCGCGGAAAGTAAGTCACGTGCGCACCGCCAACCACAATCCTGGTATCCGGGAGGATATCTTTAACCCGATGGGTAATTACATTCATGGCATAGAGCAGACGAGAAGTTACTGAAATACCAAGAACATCGGGATGGTATTCCCTGATGTACTCAATAGTCTCCTCCACAGAAAATGCCGGGACACTTACATCTAAAATCTTGATAGTGTGCCCAGGGTTCACATCGGCAGCAATGGCCATCAGCCCAAGGGGCGGATATCTTTCAAAACCCTTTATATAATCCGGTGTAGTATATTCCTTTGTCTCAAACTCTTGTGGAATATTGGTAAGTAATATTTTCATGGCATATCTTCAATTGGAACGGGAAACCTACTTAAATTTTAAATGACTTCTGACCTTTTATCAACCAATTGGCATCTGGAATATTTTAAAGTACATTTTTAAAAGTCTAACCCATATAATACAAAATACCTGCTTGATATCTCTTCACAATCATTCAACTTATCAGTAGAATAGAGAAAGGTCAGTATGTCTTTAGTTAGATGATAATTTTTGCTTATGATGTCAAGTACGTCCGTTCCATCTTGGTCAATACAGTATTGATTTTATGAAACCTCAGCATCACGCCATAATTGGTGGCGCAGTCGCCCTGGCCCTCGTCCCGGCCCTGGGTGTGAACAGCGCTGTCTTCTGGGCTTCCTCGGTTCTTATTGATGGTGACCATTACATTGATTACGTCTATCGTAATGGTTTTAAGGACTACAGTATAAAGCGCATGTTTGATTTTCATGACCTCCTCTCTGATAGGGGAAAGGAACGAAGCTTTATAAGCCTCAATCTCATGCACACCGCGGAGTTCATTCTTTTATTAGGCGTGGCTGTTGCCATAACCGGTTGGACATGGCTTATAGCCATGCTGGGAGGGATACTATTGCATATGTTACTTGACGTGTCTTATATGTACCGGCAAGGTATTCTGTTCAGCAGGGCGTTCTCCATAATTGAATATTTTATCAGGTGGCGCCGCATGAAAAGGCAGGGATTACGACCCGAATTGCATTATCAAGTGGTTCTTGATTCTATGTTCGATCGCCAAGACCGTTTGAAAACCAGATAACCTAGATTAGTAAGCAAGATTAAAAGGTTACCCCATAGCAGAACCCAAATAATTTCAGAAATAGTGTTATGCATAACGGCGATAAAAATAACTTCAATCAAAGTGATGGCATCAATCCTGTCGGTCTTGGCCAAAACTCCGGTAGCACGAGCAAAATCACGCACCTGGCGTGGATTGACGATGACTACAGGCAGGCGATTTGCTTGTAGCTCCGCGGCCAAGGGAATCTCGTATTTACCGGTCGCTTCAAGAATTGACCTGACCCCCAAAAACGAGTCCAGTTTTCATGTTAGACTGGCGAATAAGAAAAAGGGGGGATAAATGGTCAGGAAAACCTACGCTCCGGAGCAAATCATCAACAAACTGCGCGAAGCTGAGAACCACATCAACCAGGGTATTCCTATGTAATAAACGAACGATTGTATCCGCGATTTAACAAAACAAGCAAACGTGTGGTCGGAAAATAGAGATTTCTTTGATATTGAATCTTAGCCACTGCTGTCCTGCTCCAGAAACTACAATGCCGTCAATCATAATTTAATAACTATACTTCCACCATAGGCGGGTTATTGCGGAGAGTGAGTACTTGTCGCATACAGAAAATAGGGTTCATTTACACGCAAAATAAGGCGATTGGCTAATTGCTGCTCTCAGTCATCGGTGGTTAAATAAATTAAACGCTAATCACGTACCCGGTCGCTTCCGGGCAGGATAATATTCCATGAAATTTTTAACTAACCTAACACTTGGCAAAAAAATCACCCTGCTGACCACCATGGGTCTACTCGTTGGAGTAATAGTATTCAGCTCCCTGGGAATGAGAGCAGTGAATCGAGCCACGGAAACGATGCTCGAAGATCGCCTGACCACAGCTGGTTTAGTAGCTGACTACGTAGACGAAGCGCTGGAGCGAGCTCTGTCCGAACTTGCGAATACGGCGCAGATGATTGACATCGATGATACAAAGGACAGCTATCAAGTTCACATTGAAGCTCTTGAGACGACCTATTCACGCCTGTCAATTCCTATACATAGTATCTATCTCATCGATAAAGAAGGAGAAATCCACTGGAGTAAGCCGGATATAGCCTGGACCGATGGTGACGACTCTTTTCACTTAAGCAGCTTTATTCAGACCATTAATCTCAAAGAGGCCAGTGTTTCAGGTCTTACTATCGCGCCGGCGCTTAATGTTCCGGTGGTCTTCCTCGGTAGCCCAACTGGAATCGGGAAGCAGGGTGACTCCGGCGTACTTTTAGTGGCTATCGAGCCGGCCAAGTCAAGCATCGGGGGGTTTGTGTACCCGGTGAGGCTGGGAGAAACGGGTTATATTGAAATTATCGACCAGAACGGAATTGTCGTTGTCAGAACCGAGCCTGGTCCTGAATTGTCGCCCTTTGAAAAGAGTGACCACAGTGGTCGCTTTGCTGACCTGATACGAGCAGGAAATCCAACCCAGGGCGTCTGTCATACCTGTCACGAGGCCGAGCAAAGGGTTGATAGAAAAGACGTATTGGCTTTTGTGCCGCTCTCGAGGGCCAATTGGGGGGTAGTCATCCGTCAGTCGGAAGACGAGGCGCTTGCCCCTACTCGTGAACTCCGTCAAAATTTAATTCTGTTTGGAATAGTATTGGTTACTGTTGCTCTTCTTTTTGTTGTTGTAACTACAAGGGATGTTGGCAGTCGGATTAGAGTGCTTACTGTCGCCTCAAAAAAAATAGCTGAGGGAGACCTGGATAGTCAGGTCGCTAATTTGGGCAGAGATGAGGTTGGCGTATTAAGCCAGGCACTCGATGACATGAGACGAAAGCTGAAAACTTCTTACGGCGAGTTAAAGCAAAAAACGCAGGAGCTGTCTTCACTGCTTTCTGTTTCCGAGATATTATACTCTGCAATCGACTTGTCACCCGTTCTTGATGCCGTTGTCGTAAAAGCAGTGGAGGTCGTACCCAATGCCGATGGCGGCTTATTGTTCTTATGTAGCGGTGAACACGATGCCTTGGTATTACGATGTATAATAGGTATGAATAAGGACGCTTTTCCCGATATTATTACTGCTCCGGGTAGTGCACCTGATTCCAAATTTGTTTCAAAGTCAGAAAGTGAGGGGGCAAAAGAAACAAGTGCCGTGGAAGAAGCAATTGATACTTTTCTTCGTTCGGAACTTTTCCAGTCTAAAACGCAAAGCTTTATCTGCGGCAAGGTGTTTGAGCGGAACCGAGTTATAGGAGGTCTCGTTCTGGTCAATTTTAGTGACAAAGACGTGTTTTCCGAATCAGATTACCGCTTACTTCAGGCTATCGCTGATGGCATTGGTATCACTATCGAGAGAGCTCATTTGGCCAATGAAGCCGAGGAGGCGAGGGCACTGCACGAAGCGGACCGCCTGAGGTCCCAATTCATTTCCTCGGTCTCGCATGAGCTACGTACCCCGCTAACGCTCATAAAAGGTTATTCCACCTCACTGCTCCGTAAAGATGCTTCCTGGAGAAAAGAGACGCAGCGTGAATTTCTTCAGGTAATAGATGAGAAGACCGATGAGCTGCGCGACCTAATTGATAAAATCTTACAGTCAGCTAAACTGGAAGCCGGTGCGGTGAAGCTGGAAAAAGAGCCGTTGCTCATACCCCGGCTGGTTGAAAAAGTGGCTGAAGAGATTTCGCCGCGAGCCAAGAAGTATAAGTTCGACCTGTCTTTTGCGCCAAACTTCCCGGTTGTCGAGGCCGATGTCAGATGTATAGAACAGGTGTTAAGGAATCTTCTGGAAAATGCTGTAAAATATTCCCCAGACGGCGGAGTAGCTAAGATATCCGGCAGGGTAATGCGGGATAGAATAATTGTCGAAATCAAGGACAATGGAACGGGCATTTCTCCAGAATACCATGACAAAATCTTCGAAAGGTTCTACCGCGTGGACAGTAATTTGACCCGTGGTACTACCGGAAGCGGGCTCGGGCTTTCCATCGTTAAGGCACATGTTGAAGCTCACGATGGTGAGGTCTGGTTCAAGAGCGCCGCGGGTAAAGGGAGCGCTTTCTATTTCAGTTTGCCCTTGAGCGAGGGCGATGAAGAGGATTAATAATTCGTAAAGAGGGGTGAAATGGCCAGGAAACCTAAAATATTACTTGTTGACGATGACCCCCAGTTGATTAAACTGGTAAATTCTAACTTGAAATCAGTTGGCTACGAAGTCCTGTTGGCGATGGACGCTCCTTCTGCCATTGATATTATCGATAGGGAAATGCCAGATATGGTCATACTTGATATTATGCTTCCTGGAATAGACGGTTACGGTCTCTGTCAGCGTATCAGAGAATTTACGGATATACCAATAGTTATGCTAACTGCTAAAGTAGAAGATGCGGATAAAGTGAAGGGATTAAAACTGGGTGCCGATGACTACATCACCAAACCCTTCAATGTGGAAGAACTACTGGCCAGAATTGAGGCGGTACTTCGTCGTGCCAAACCTTCTGAAGAAGCCAATGCTCTGCGCAGCTTCACCTGTGGAGACATCACGGTTGACTTTGCGCAGCGTAGAGTAACCGTTAAGGGGCAGGAAATAGCCTTGACATTGACAGAATACAAACTTCTATCTCAATTGGTGACTAATGCGGGGCGGATGATGTTCCACGGTGAACTACTGACGAAAGTCTGGGGCCCGGAGTACACAAATGAGCTGGAGTATCTCAGAGCATACATTCGTCACCTCCGCCGCAAGATAGAAGACGACCCACACCATCCCAAGTATATACTATCCAAACCTGGTATCGGCTACATATTTGCCAAGGCGATATAGCGACAAGCATCTCTCCATGATACTAATTCACCCCACATAATGTCTTTCTTCGGCTACTTTTTTCACAAATTATTCATTCTGCAGATAGAATTTTCACGCCTTTTTTATCTCTTCTGGAATATTATGCCTTTAACGGGATTGAATAAAAATGCGGAACAAGACCGGGAACAATCATAAACCATTCATTATTGTGGCTGAAGACGACCAGACCATCAGTCGGTTGATTCGGTACAACCTGGAGAAATTAGGTGCTCAGGTTGCTGAAGCACAAACAGGGCTGGATTGCATTAGACTGCTAAGTCAGACAAAGGCTGACCTCTTACTTTTAGATGTTGGGCTGCCAGACTTCAGTGGCTGGGGTATCCTCAGCCTCCTTAGGTTAACTGATTCAATGAGCAAAGTGCCAGTAATGATCGTATCCGTAAATGCTCCCAGTTCCGGTTTAATTGAGAGATTTGGTCCTGATGATTATATCCAGAAGCCTTTTGATATGCGCGACCTGATTTCACGTGTATCCAAATTGGTCAGTTCACGGGGCGTTTCAACTGCGCGGGAAATGTTGCCCGTTTCTGGATGGTATCAAAGTTGGGAGAAGGGTCAGCGCTTGAACAAAATCTTTAATACGGAAGGAGAGAGGTGAAAAATGGATGCTTGGCTTATCTTCCTGATTGCGATTGCGGCCTTAATTATCCTGCTCTACAGTGCCCGAATCGTAAAACAGTACGAACGAGGTGTGGTTCTTCGCCTTGGGCGTCTGGTGGGGGTTAGAAATCCGGGATTTAACCTGATCATCCCGTTCGTAGACCGCATGAGTAAAGTGAGCCTCCGAATTAAGACCATTGTTTTAGAGCCTCAGGAGGCTATCACCAGAGATAACGTCACCGTCAGAGTAGATGCAGTGGTGTACTTCATGGTGATTGATTCAGCAAAGGCAATAATCAATGTTGAGGACTATCAACAGGCCACCATCCAGCTGGCTCTGACGACAATCAGGAGTGTCCTTGGACAGTCGGAACTTGATGAACTGCTGGCACACCGTGACCAGATAAATCTCCGTTTGCGGCAAATAATTGATGAGCAGACCGAGGACCCCTGGGGAGTAAGGGTAACACTGGTGGAAGTGAAGGATGTACTTCTTCCCGAAACAATGCAACGGACTATGGCCAAGCAAGCTGAAGCTGAACGAGAGAAGAGGGCCAAAGTCATCCATGCGCAGGGCGAGCGCCAGGCAGCCGAGGCACTGGCCGAGGCCGCCGAAATAATACAGAGTCAGCCTGCCGCCCTGCAGCTACGCTACCTCCAGACCCTTGTTGAGATGGCCGGCGAAAGAAACAGCACCATTATTCCGCTGACAGTGGACATAGCTAATTCTCTATCGAACAAATTTAGCCTTCAGCAGCATGATAAGTAAAGCGGGACCCAACGGGATTAATAAATTCATTTCAGGTAAAGAGTTTTAAAAATGGGACACCTGGTAAGAGCCGGATTACTGGTATCGGTTTTGCTGACTTTAATAATAGTCGTGCCCAGAGTAGTGACCGCACCAGCTGCGCTGGAAGAATACGGCTTTTATCCAAAGAGCAGTGAAGAGAATACTGAAGAGTGGGCAAGCCTGCCCATTAATTACGTGGACAACGTTATCTGCAATGACTGCCATCAGGACAATTTTACCAACTGGAAAGAGTCAGAACATGGCACAGTAGGCTGTGAAACATGCCATGGACCGGGCAAAGGCCACATAGATACAGGTATAAGAATGGAAATCGACAATTCCAGGGAATTTTGCGGCCTGTGCCATGACAGTGTTGTCGCTCGACCAAGCGAGTTCCCACAGATTAATCTCGCGGAACATGGCGGGCAATCCAGCTGTGTCACATGTCATGACCCTCATAGCCCTTTAGAAGCCTCAGCATCTGATGTATCGCCAGACAACCAGGTAGCAGTATCAATACCGGCAGTACCGCACGCTTTGGAAGGAAGAGAAGGATGCCTTCTCTGTCATGACATTGGCGGATTGAAACCCTATCCCCAGGACCATGAGGGAAGGGGGCAAGAAAGTTGTTTAAGTTGCCATGAGAGCAATAAATAGGTTGCGAAATAAAATGGACCTTTCACGCCGAGATTTCTTAAAAATTGGTGGCATGGGTTTCCTGGGAACTTTAATTGTCCCGGTCGGTATACCGGGAGCAATCCGTGAACTGATTCCGGTGGACGTGAAACCGCAATTGAGACCCGATACCTCCAGTATAAAGCAACATCACTGGAGATTCATCGTCGACATCCGAAAGTGCATTGGCTGTGGCAGATGCGTTTATGCCTGTAAAACAGAAAATGACGTCCCGTTAGAACCGGAATACAGCCGAACCTGGGTGGAAAGATATGTGGTCAGCAATGATGAGGAGGTTTTTGTCGATTCTCCTGATGCTGGAATCAACGGTTTTTCTGCTGACCACGCCAATATCAAGTATGAAAATATAAAAATAAGAAAAAGTTTCTTTGTCCCGAAGCTCTGCAACCATTGTCAATCACCCCCATGTGTACAGGTATGCCCGGTTGAGGCAACCTACTCCACCAGGGAAGGTGTAGTTCTCATCGACCGAAAGGCCTGCATAGGCTGCCGCTACTGCATTCAAGCCTGTCCCTACGGAGCGAGATTCCTCGATCCCAGGTTAAAGGTGGTAGATAAATGCACCTGGTGCTACCACCGAATAACCAAAGGATTCCCCCCGGCTTGTGTGGAAGTCTGCCCGGTTGGAGCCAGAAAATTCGGAGATATACGTGACCCTGAAAGCGAGGTAAGCCGAATACTGGAAACGGAGACGGTGAGTGTCCTGAAACAGGATCTGGGTACTGAGCCAATGGTTTATTACATCGGGTTGGAAAAAGGAGTGCATTAGTCAATGCCAGGTTTTGTATATCCGAATGAAGCCGGTATAGAATGGGACCTGTTAATTGTTATTTATCCCTATATCACCGGTCTTGTGGCTGGCGCTTTTATCGTTTCCTCACTCTATCATGTCTTCGGCTTGAATAGCCTCAAACCTGTAGCGCGTCTTTCCTTGATTACGGCGCTTGCCTTTCTTCTGGTCAGCCCTCTACCACTTATAATTCATCTGGGTCGGCCGGAGAGAGCGCTTGAGATGTTTCTGCGTCCAAATCTTATTTCCGCCATGGCCGGCTTTGGATATATATGGTTCCTGTATCTGATTCTGGTGCTTTTTGAGGTGTGGCTCGTTTTCAGACCGGATATCGTTGAGAGCGCAAAATCTCTTACCGGCGTGAAACAAAAAATATACTCGATATTATCACTGGGGATCCTGGACATATCAGACAAATCCCTGGCCATTGACAACAAAGTTATCAGAGCCCTGGCTATTATTGGCATCCCGGCCGCTTGTTTATTGCATGGTTACGTGGGATTCATTTTCGGGGCGATTAAATCCAACGCCTGGTGGTCGACATCTCTCATGCCCATTATCTTTCTTGTTTCGGCGATAGTTTCGGGAATAGCGCTGTTGATTGTAATTTATGTTATAGGAACGAAAATCAGAAAAGCCGCTTTGGATTATAGATGCCTTCACTCTCTGACACTCTGGCTTGGCGGCTTTATTACGCTGGCTCTGGCCCTTGAAGGTCTGGAGGTTCTTACCATGCTGTATGAATCCGAGGAGAGCTGGGGTCTTATCCAGCAATTGATTACTCAAAAAATAAGCACGAGTTATTTCGTTATTCAGTTTATTCTGGGCACAATCTTACCAATCCTCGTTATGGGAATGGCTGAAGTAGTGAATTTAAATGAGAGGATTAAATTGATAATGAGATTTACCTCCGCCGCTTTTATTCTTATTGGCGTCTTTGCTATGCGCTGGAACGTGGTAATCGGCGGGCAATTGTTATCCAAAAGTATGAGAGGATTTACTAGCTATACCCCACTGCTGACAGGTGAAGCAGGTATCTTAGTAGCTGGTGCCATTATGCTGTTGCCAATTGCCATTTTCCTCATACTCAGTTATCTCTTACGGCCTTGGCCAGCCGAGCCTCAGCCATCGGCAGCTAGAGAAATAAACCTCTGGACACGTTTTTAAACTAAAAATATGCCATAAAGTGAGGAAAGAAAATGGCAGTTGTAAGTAAAACCACAAATGAGAAGGGGACAGTATTAAGAGTAGGCGGGGCTATTACGGCAGCAACTAGCTTGGCCGTAGGTTTACTTTTCCTATTTCGACCCATGGCATGTAGCTCTGTCGCAGGTCTTCAGCTAGTTATCTGGGGAACTCTTTTTCTGGCTGGAGTGCTGGCCTTCATAATCGGCTCAGTTCTATCAAGAAAATAACTCTGTTGTTGATATTGATTGAGCAGTGGCGGCAGGAGTATAATCATGTTCGACCACATAGTGCTTTGTGCTATCGACCACCAGCTCCTGAGGTTAGAATCCCGGTAACTCTAACTTAAGAAGTGGTATCCTTTATGGGGGCAGGTCACCCAGGTTAAGAGAAAAAGGAGAAGGAGACAAAGGTTAATAACCCTATAATAACTCTTGTTTAATATGTGGTAAGATTACCGAAGTACGTCTGTATCCATAATCATAAATCATGGGGGTTATTCATGGAAAAGTTCACTCCAGATGAGGAAGCAGCACATGACCGATTGGTGGAGAAGCTGGCACCGCTGGATATCCCCAAGGCCATCCGCGTCCTGCTGGAGATAAAAGAGGTGATGGACAAGGCCGGGATAACCTTTTTCCTTCGACAGGGGACATGCCTCGGGGCCATCAGAGACAAAGCTTTCATTCCCTGGGATGATGACATTGATATCGGCTCCGTGCTCGGACTGCA
>SDBU01001547.1_pt1 | contig 32467 bp, 24 predicted proteins | sample 2277071 | NCBI WGS metagenome assembly SDBU01 (sample SAMN10397929, study PRJNA504765) | marine sediment metagenome | isolation source: marine sediment core GS08_GC12, 126 cmbsf | place: Arctic Ocean: Gakkel Ridge, Loki's castle | collected 2008 | reverse complement strand
CGGTGAACCACCGACCGGAGAGCCGTATGCGGGAGAACCGCTTGTACGGTTCGGAGGGAGGGGAGACCGGGTAATCAACCGGTCTTTCCTACCCCTATCTTGCTGGAGTGAGCGAATGCCGCGATCTGGCGCGGCTCATCAGCAGATCCACATGGCGTCGCCGTAGCTGTAGAAGCGATAGCGCCGCTGGATGGCGTGAGCGTAGGCGCGTCGCGTGGTTTCAATGCCCGCAAAGGCCATCACCAGGGCAAGCAGCGTGCTTTGGGGGAGATGGAAGTTGGTCAGCAAAGCGTCTACTACGCGAAACTCATGCGGCGGATAGATGAAGAGGTCGGTTGAGCCGCGCCCCGGATTCACCGTTCGATCCTCGTTGGCGGCGGACTCAAGTACGCGGACGGATGTCGTCCCGACGGCGACGATCCGCCCGCCGCGCCGCCGGCAGGCGTTGACTGCGTCGGCGGCTTCTTGTGTCAGCTCATACCTTTCCCGGTGCATAACGTGGTCTGAAAGTTTTTCGGTTGTGATGGGCTTGAACGTGCCCAGGCCGACGTGCAGTGTCACAAACGCAGTCTCGACGCCACGCTTGCCCAGCCGATCCAGCAGTTCGTCCGTAAAGTGCAGACCGGCGGTCGGCGCGGCGATGGCTCCCGAGCGGCGGGCGTAGACGGTTTGATACCGCCGGCGATCGTTTTCGTTGGTTAGCGGCTCCCCCGGCTGGCGGCGGATGTAGGGCGGCAACGGGGCCGAACCGATGCGGTCAAGGATCTGTTCAAGCGAACCTTCCGCTTCCACCTGCACTCGCCAATGACCTTGGCCATAACGCTCACGCAGACGAAGCGTCGCCGGAGCGCCGCGGGCAGCCGGTACGGACAGGGCCTCGCCGACCCCAAGCCGCTTCGAGCCGCGAAGCATCACCCGCCACACGCCGGGCTGCTCCTCTTCAACGAAGAGCCCGTCCACCGCCCCGCCGGACGCGCGTCGCCCTCGGAACTTGGCGGGCAGCACCTTGGAGTCGTTCAAAACCACAAGATCGCCCGGGCCAAGGACTTCCGGCAACTCGACGATTTTGCCGTCCCGCAGCTTACCGGTCGTCCGGTCGACCATCAGCAGACGGGCGTCCTCGCGCCGCTTGCTGGGCTGCTGGGCGATCAGCTCCTTGGGCAGGGCGTAGTCCAGCTCGCTCGTCCGTTCGATAGAGTCAAGCTGCCTGTGGCCGGCGTCGCTGGTCATCTGTCCCTGTATGACCGGGATTATGGGAGTGGTCAAGCCGGCATCGGCTGGGCAGGTAGGGCAAAGATCCTCTGTGCTCCAAGCAGGAGGGCTGCATTTCCGCGTACACTTCCGGCGGTTTTCGTCCGAAAGGAACGGTATGGACTCTATGGCTCTTATCGATACGGCACTCGCTGTCAAAGAGGCGGCCCTGGGCGGACAGGTTCAGACCACGATCATGCGTAAGACGCTGGAGGTCATGAAAGCTCAGGGCGAAGCAGCGGTGGAGATGATCGAGCAAGCCGCCGGGTTGGCCGATGTTCCGCCAGCCTCACCGCCCGGTCAGGGTATCTCGATTGACCTGCTTATCTGAGGCGTCGCTGCTTACCGGACTTTCCAACAGAGAACGTCCGGCGGAACCAGCGTTGGGCCATCTTCAACACCGCGAGATCGTACTTTCTGGAAGACAAAGGAGTTACGATTCGCGGCTTTGGTCGTTGGTACTACGCATCTTCTTCTCATCCCGGCACCGTGTTTCATAAGTCTCGAGACTATTGTCGGGTGCCACGGACGAACTTGTTTGTCCGGGCTTTGATGAGTTTGGTTGGACCCGCTCCACGGACAAGTGGAGATCGTCCGTGCCAACCATAGTCGCAGGACTTTTGAAACGCTCTACAAGGAAGTCAGGTGTCTCCACTGCGCATACACACCCGCTTTGCCTTGAAGCAAGAGAAATGCGAGTAGTATTCTGCGATCGCCGTCATTTCCCGACGCTACGCTTTCGCCGGTAACGGCCCCTTTCGCCTGTAAGTCCTGGTTCTACAAGAACCCAGGCGCTTAACTCTCCCCAGAACTGTAGAAGATGGGTTTGAGTAACCACCGTCTTGAAAAAGTGGCTCTCTTAGCCCTTGGTTGTCAACCTATAGCTAATAGCTAGCGGCCGGCGGCTAGCCCAAAAGGGCCAGGGCGTTTTGCGGTTGAGCATTGGCGATCTGCAGGATCGCGGTCGAGGAGTTCACCAGGATCTGGGCCCGAGTCAGGGCCGATGTTTCGACCGCAAAGTCGGCATCCCGTATGGCGCTCTCCGCCGCGGTGACGTTCTCATAGGCAACGCCGAGCGAATTGATCGTCGACTGCAGGGTGTTTTTTTGGAACCCGCCGAGTCTGCCGCGCAGGCTGGCAACCTGGTTGACCGCCTCGCGGACGATCCGTTGGGCTTCGGTGAAGTTCTTGCTGGCCAGGTCGTTGGTCAAGCCCGATCCGAGCGTGGCCAGGAATCCCAAACCGTTGTTGCCGAGTTTGCCGGTGGAGACCTCCGAGATTCCGATGGCCTCCATTCCGGCCAGGCCCACGGTGGGAGAAATCGAGAACTGCGCCCCACCTCCGGTGATTTCGAAGGAGGTGTTGCCGCCGTCGGTGCTTCCGAAGGCCGCGCTGAGGGTCATGTCCGCAGAGAGGGACCCGGAGCGAATCGAGAGGTCCAGCCCCGAAACGATGCCGGTTGTGCCGTTGACCGTAATGTTCCCGTCCGTGCCGTAGTCCTGGTTTGTGGCACCGCCGGGCAGGGAAAGGGCCGACAGGTTCTCGAGGATCGAAACTGAGACGAAGGCGTTCGATCCATAATCCGTGCTGGTAAAGACGATGCCTAACGGGGAGGCGACCGTGCCCGCCCCCGAGATAACCGCGGAAACACCGGTGAGTTGCGAGGAGCTGTTGATCGCGGTCACGATGGCGGTCGCCTGGGTCCCGGAGGCAAAGCTGAGCCGCTCACTGCCGTAATTGCCGCGGATCTGAATCGTGGTGCTGTCGCTGATCGACGAACCGGTGGCCCCACCCAGGCCCCCGGCCCCCCGGCCGCTGAGCATCGCATACGTGGAGCCGCTAAGGACCTCGATGCTGACCGCTCGGAAGGAACCGTTGGGAACCTTGGCTGCGTTGATCAGCACTCTGTCGAGGTGGTCCAGCGTCGCCCCGGTGGGCTCATTGATATTAACCCCCGAGGTGGTGAAATCGTAGTTTCCGTTGAGCAGCTTGGCGTCACCGAAGGCCGCGGAATCCGCGATCCGGTTGATCGACTGCAGGATCGAGTCGATCTGCATCTGATTGGCCGAGACTTCCTGGGCGGTAAGTCCCGCCACGTTGGCCGACTGGTCGACCAACGCTTCGAGCTCGAGGAGCAGTGCGCCGACCTCTTGCAGGGCGCCCTCAGCTACGGCGATGATCGTGTCCGCCCGTACGGCGTTGGCGATCGCCTGCTCGGTCGCGCGCATGCTGGAGCGCAACGTTTCCGAGGCGATCAGGCCGGCGGGATCGTCCTTGCCGGTGTTGATGCGCAGACCGGTGCTGAGGCGTTGCAGCGCCTGGGTCAACGCCGCGTTGTTCATATTGAGCGCGCGTCGGGCGATCAGCGACTGGACGTTGGTGTTGATCCGACTCATGCTGGTTCGTGCCTCCAAACATGCCGTTGAAGCCGTGTTCCAGGCCCGTACTTCGGCCGGGCATTAAAAGACGACCTCACGGAACCGATGTCGCCGGACCCTCCTGCGGCAACGGGCTCGTTTTGAACTCGTAATCCACCTTGAAGCGTGCTCGACCGGTCATTCCCACGATCGTTTCGCCCCAACCAATTGCAAACGCGAGTTAGGCGGTTGTCCGCACGATCCGGGTCGTTTCCGTCCCGTCAACACCCGGGCGAGCGGCCCAATAATCGACGACTTCACCTCCAACCATCGTCGCGCCGATAATCCGCCTTTAGTACATTCGGACCCCACATCCGGACCGGATTGCGCCGCCGGAACCTCCGACAGGTTGGCGCACCCCCGATAACCGGCCCCGGGGAGTTCAGGCGGAGTATCCGCACATCTTACCGGACACGCGCAGCGACTTGAGGCGGCGCAATGGGCAGTTTTTTTTTCGCTTGACGCCAATCCGGCAGGTTTGGGCCCCCGGCAACGCCGCTCTTGGCTGCAAAACAAGCCCACGGGCGTTGCCCGAGGGCTTGGTGTGTACGCTGCGCCGTGCCTTTGGGAGGCTCTTACTGGACGGCGGGGGCGTTCAGCTTCTCCTGCACGGTCCTGGCGATGAGGGCGTAGACGTTGCTGGGGATGACGTCGATCCGCAGAGTTGAAGCCAGTTCCTCGATGTCGCCCTCGATGCCGGGGAGGAGCCTTACCAACGCCTCCAAATCCACACCCACTATCGAGAGCGCCGCATCACACATCGGGTAGATCACGTCAGCCTCGGGAACCTCGCACAACAGCTGTGCGATGCGGTCCGATGCGTTCAGTACACGGGCGACTGTCGCTACTTCTCCTTCGCCCGGGTTATCAGACTGGTGCAGGTTCACCGCCCCGGTGATCGTGTCCGGCAGGGTCCAATGGGTCAAGACCATCGCGGAGACCTGTGCGTGTGTCGCCTCGACGGATTCCAGCTCCTCTTCCGCGGTGGTGGCCTCTCCATACGGCTTGTACCTGGCGGCGATGGGTCCGTAGCAATCGGGCATGGCTTCGGACAGAATCGGAATCCCGATGTCGGCCAGTAGGGCCCCGATAAAGGCCTCGTCCCGTTGCTGAGGAATCACGCATTCAGCAAAACGGGAGGCGATTACGGACGACGCCAGCGAACGCCGCCAGTAATAGCTCATGTCTAGTGCGGCGGTTTTCTTGTGAGCCATGACGTCCACAAGATACCTACCCAGAAGCAGGGATCGGGTTCGCTTGGGCCCCAAGAGCGTCAAGGCGTGTCGCAGGGCGACAACCTTCTGGCGTACGCCGAACAGGGCGGAGTTGGCCAGCCGCAGAATCTCGCTAGCCGTGCCCGCATCGGAGGATAGCACCTTCACCACATTGCCGTAGTCGAAGTCCGGATCCTGCATGATCTCCAGAAAACGTGAGACGACCTGGGGGATGGAGGGAACCGCCGCGGACTTCTTGATCGCTTCCAGTACAGAGGCGTTCATATTAGAGCATCTCCAAACAAGCGCGGACCGGCACGTGGGGGCAGCCCGTCTCCCGCGCGGGAGCCTCGGGCCAACGGGCAGCCAGAGAGTCTGGCCCCGCGGTAACATCGGCGAGTGCCTCAGCTTCTATTAGAGCGTGTTTGAGAAGGTATCAGCCGCCAGCTATCAGCTATCAGCCAGAGGCTTCCAGCCGCCAACGCCCACAACAAACACGGGGTGTAACCTCACGAAGTGTAACCTCTTTCCTGGCAATGTGTTGCGTGGCATCAACTCATGTTCCGGCTTACGGCTGATAGCTGACGGCTGAACGCCGGCAAGCCCGGGACAGGCCGAGCGGACCTCCGGTTGACGCCTGCCGCCCCCACGGCTACAACAATCGCGTCGCTGGGTGTGCCCGCTTGACGTGGGCTGAGAGCATAGCCTTTGAACCTGATCAGGGTCCCCTCGGTGGCTCCAAGAGGCCGAGCCCGGGCTCGGCCGGGAGGCCGGGACCTGCGTAGGGAAGCGACGCCCGGTTGCAGTGCAGCCAGGTGACCAGTCCGAGAATGCCCACGCCGCTTGGACGGAGAAGTCCTCGCACTCGAATAATGCGGAGGTTGAATTATGTCAGCTCCGGGCGATATCGGGCGGTCTTCCACCGCTTCCCGTCACACCTCGGACGGCTTGAGCGTATCCCATGACAGCCAAACCGTGAGCACGCCGGGGTCGAGGCGATCGAATGACGCAACCACGCCGCTGTCGGTGTCGAAGAAGATCTACCTTCCCGGGCGGATTCATCCCGGTCTGCGCGTGCCGATGCGCGAGATCACCTTGACGCCACCCGCACCCACCGGCAGAGAGAAAGAACCCTATCCAAAAGTCACCGTCTACGACGCGTCGGGGCCCTACACCGATCAGAATGTCGTAACCGACGTGCGCCAGGGGCTGGCTCCGATCCGGCTCGAGTGGATTCATGCGCGCGGCGACGTCGAGTCGCACACGGGCATGACCGTCGACTGCCAGGACAACGCGTCCCGCTCGGTCGGCGATGAGGCCGAAGTGGTTGGATTTCCCGACTCGGCCCGACGCCGACCGCTACGGGCAAGGTCCGGGGCAAACGTAACCCAATTGCACTACGCTCGCCGCGGGATCGTCACTCCGGAAATGGAGTTCGTCGCCATTCGTGAGGCCCAGCGGCTCGAAGAATACCCCGAGTTGGCCAAGACGCAGCACCCGGGAGGGAGCTTCAAAGCGGCCCTGGAGGGCCAAGACAGTCTTTGCCCAAGCGGGGGGATCACCGCGGAGTTCGTCCGCAGCGAGATCGCCCGCGGACGGGCAATCATCCCCGCCAATATAAACCATCCTGAGTGCGAGCCGATGATCATAGGCCGAAGCTTCCTGGTGAAAATCAACGCCAACATCGGAAACTCCGCGGTGGCCTCCTCAATCGAGGAGGAGGTCGACAAGATGATCTGGGCGATTCGCTGGGGCTCCGACACGGTCATGGATTTGTCCACCGGACCCAACATCCACGAGACGCGCGAGTGGATCATGCGCAACTCGCCGGTGCCCATCGGCACCGTCCCGATCTATCAAGCCCTGGAGAAGGTCGACGGAATCCCGGAGGAGCTTACCTGGGAGATCTTCCGCGATACGCTGATCGAACAGGCCAAGCAGGGCGTCGATTACTTCACGATCCACGCCGGCGCGTTGCTGAGGCACATCCCGCTGGCAGCCAAACGCGTCACCGGAATAGTCTCGCGCGGCGGAGCGATCCTCGCCAAGTGGTGCTTGGCCCATCATAAGGAGAACTTCCTCTACACCAACTTTGAGGAAACCTGCGAGATCATGAAGGCGTATGACATAGCCTTCTCGCTGGGGGACGGCCTGCGACCCGGCTGCATCGCCGACGCAAACGACGCCGCCCAGTTCGCTGAACTCGAAGCCCTCGGCGAACTGACCCGCATCGCCTGGAAGCACGACGTCCAGGTGATGATCGAAGGTCCCGGGCACATCCCCATGCAGATGATCAAGGAGAACATGGACAAGCAGCTCGAGTGCTGCGGCGAGGCTCCGTTCTACACTCTGGGTCCCCTAACCACCGACATCGCCCCCGGATACGATCACATCACCAGCGCGATCGGGGCGGCCATGATCGGCTGGTACGGCACCGCCCTGCTCTGCTACGTCACCCCCAAGGAGCACCTGGGCCTGCCCGACCTGGAGGACGTCCGCCAGGGGGTGATCGCCTACAAGATTGCCGCCCACGCCGCGGACTTAGCCAAAGGTCACCCCGGTGCCCAAATCCGCGATGACCTGCTTTCCAAGGCCCGCTTCGAGTTCCGCTGGGAGGATCAGTTCAACCTCTCGCTGGACCCCCAGACCGCACGGGGGTTCCACGACGAGACCCTCCCGCGCGAAGGCGCCAAGGTCGCCCGCTTCTGCTCGATGTGCGGCCCGAGGTTCTGCTCGATGAAGATCACCCAGGACGTCCGCGAATACGCCGCTAAGCACGGCATCGGCGAGAGCGAGGCCATACAGGTAGGCATGGCGGAGAAGTCGGAGGAATTCAAGCAGTCTGGACTGGAGCTTCATCAGAAAGCCTAGCGACAGTACCATGCCGGCAGCGCTTGCGATTGGCCTTGCAATACCCAGGATGGCCTTTGGAGCAGGTCGGGCCATTCGGCGTGGGGTGCTTGCCGGGAGATGATCTTGCTGAGCGACGCCGAACTTCAATCCAAGTTGGACGAGATCGTGGACCGATTGTGCGCTGCCCTGTCCCCTGTGGCGATTTATTTCTACGGCTCCTACGCCTACGGAACGCCGGAGCCTCATAGCGATATCGACCTGCTTGTCGTGGTTCAAGACAGCCCCCTTGACCCCTACAAGCGCGATGCGGCTGCCTACCGCGCCTTGGGCGACGTTCCTTTCCCGATCGACGTTCAGGTCTACACGTCGGCGGAATTCGAGGAGCGTGCGGGATTGCCCGTCTCGTTTGAGCGTACCGTGAAGCGTAAGGGAAAACTGATCCATGTCGCCTGAAACGGCGGAAGTGAAGCGTTGGCTCGAAAAGGCGGACCATGACCGGCGAGCGGCTCCCCTGGCTCTGGCCGGGGAACCGCCGATCACCGACGTGGCTGCGTTTCATTGCCAGCAGGCAGTGGAGAAGCTGCTCAAAGCGTACCTTGTCTGGTAACGCCACGAGTTCGAGAAGATTCACGATCTGCGCGCTTTGGCCAACCTCTGCGCCCAACACGATCCCGCCTTCGCCACCCTGGTCGCGCGCGTCGCACCCCTGACGCCCTACGCGGTCCGATTCCGCTACGCCGTTCCAACGGATCCCTCCGTCGAACAGGTGCAAGATGCCCTGGCGGTCGTTGAAGAGGTGTGGGTTTTCCTCCTGGATCGTCTTCCGCCCGACATCTGGGATGGCGCAGAATGAGCGAAGCAAAGATACGATTGACCATTGAACCGTTGGATGGGGGCGGATACGTCGCCACCAGTCCCGGCGTTCCCGGGCTGGTCGCAGAAGGGCGCACGATCACGGAGGCCGTGGAGATCGCCCAGGAGTTGGCCCGGAAGATCGCCGAGTCGTGCCTGGACCACGCCGATCCGCTACCGCCCGCCCTGCCCAACGCTCTGACGGGCGGGTCGAGGGTGGATACTGAGCAACCGGCGGAAGGGGAACCCATCCGAGTCTCCCGGTTTGTGCGGACGTGCTTGGGTCAGCTTGACTCTTTTTCTTCCGATCGCTTGGTGGTCGCTCGCGCCTCCGCCTTGTTGTTCGCCGCCGGCGCCTCCGCCTTGTTGTCCACCGCCGGCGGCTGGGAAATGATCACCCGTGCGAACAAAGCCCCCCCACCATAAGTCAGAAGGGCAAGGAGAACGGACATCAAGATGCCCACGGCGACTACGCAGAGGGCTGCGGGGGTACCCAGCGATGCAGCCACCTGGGTCTCTTCGGGACGTGAGGTGACTTCGTCGATCAGCTTGAACACGTCGTCGGAGCGGAGAGTCAAATAGGGTGATGGCCCGTCCTCGCTACCGGCGGCGGTGGCTACGACCCGCGTGGTCAGGATCGAGCCCATCTCGTAGTAGTCGCCGGGGATGTTGTAAATCGGGGCGAAGCCCAGGACGATGGCGGTGCCGAACAGGATCGGCCGGCGACGCTTGCCGCAGGCTCTTAGCAGGGGCACGCCGATGAAGATGGAAAGCAGGTAAGGCATGATGTCCGTGGCTAAGTAGATCAGATCGTTGCCTTTCCAGTCGAAGCCGGAAAGTCGCCCGGCGTATTCGCCTCCCGATACGACGAAGGGAAACACGCGGGCCAGCAAGGTCCCGCCGTACTGCGGGGCGATCTCCAGTTGGCTCACGTCACCTCCGGTGATCACGCAGCCCAAAACGTGCAGCAGCTCATGAATGGGCACGTAGATGAACCAGGTCACCACCATCGATACTACCGACAGGATAACCCCGGCAGCCGGCCGCCTGATGAACAGAATCCGCTCCAGGCAGGAGACCAGATCGTCAAGGGGTCGAAGGAAGAACTTTCTCATGGCGGTGGGCATAGTACCGCAATCCGGGCGATTTTCAAAGTTGCCGGGTTGCTACCTGGACTGAATCGGACGTATCCGCCATGATACCGGACTCTGCCGGTCAGGGGGCAGGTCGAAGGTCGGTAGGTCCGGCTCCGCCCGACGATATCGCAGGTTCGCGTCGGCGGGCTGAGCCCGACCTACCTGCTTTGACCTTCGACCTTCCCGAGGCGATTGCCGATAGCCAAAATGAAGGCGAGCGTCAGCGGAGTAGGTCGACAGTCGGTGGGTCGGGCTTCGCCCGACGATATCGCATGTTCGCGTTGGCGGGCTGAGCCCGCCCTACCTGCTTCGACCTTCGACGTTCGACCAAGTTTGTCGGGCAAAGCCCGACCGCCTCGGGCCTTGTGCAGGAGTCGACCGGCGTGGAAATCAGCCTGAAGATGTGTGACGCAGAGTATCAACACCCTTCGACTAGACCCAGCGGTCTGCAGTGGGCGGCCATCCTCCTTGCAGCAGTGGGATTGGCCCTGCTGATGTATGGCTCGTTCACCGCCCACGGCGAGGGCCACGGCAGCCCTCACGGGGTCCATGAACATGCCCCGACGTTGTGGTCGATCATCCCGTTTGCGGGGTTGCTGCTGTCCATCGCGGTGCTGCCGCTGATCTCGGCTACCGAGCACTGGTGGGAGAGCAACAAGCACCGCTTGGTGGTGTCATCATTGTTCGCGGCGGTGACCCTGGCGTACTACCTGCTGGCATACGGGAGCAGCAAGGTGGTGTCCGTGCTCGAGCACGCGGTCTTGGCGGAGTACATCCCCTTCATCGTTCTGCTCTTCGCCCTGTATGTGATAAGCGGAGGTATCTCCCTGAAGGGCGATTTAGCCGCCCATCCTTCCACCAATACCGCGTTTCTGGCGGTCGGGGCGCTTCTGGCGAGCTTCATCGGAACCACCGGGGCCAGCATGCTGCTGATCCGCCCGCTCCTGCAGACCAACTCGGAGCGTAAACGGGTCAAGCACACCGTCATTTTTTTCATCTTCCTGGTGAGCAACGTTGGCGGATGCCTGCTTCCGATCGGCGATCCTCCGCTGTTTCTGGGATATCTCAAGGGGGTCCCGTTCCTCTGGACGTTCGCCCTGTGGCCCCAGTGGCTGACCATGTGCCTGGTGCTGCTTGCGGTCTACTTCGTGTGGGATTGGATCGCCTATCACAAGGAGGAGGCCAAGGACATCCTCCGCGACGAAACCGAGCGGACCAAGCTGCGGCTCGACGGAAAGATGAACCTGCTGTGGCTTGTGGGAGTGGTGTTGTGCGTCGCCCTGGTCAAGCCGGGGGAGAGCTTCCTGGGCACGGGGTTCGTTCCCTTCCCCTTCATGCGTGAGCTGCTGATGCTCGGGCTGGTGGGGCTCTCTCTTACACTCACGCGCAAACAGATCCGGGCGGACAACGAGTTCAACTACCATGCGATTCTCGAGGTCGCAGCCCTTTTCATCGGCATATTCGTTTGTATGCAGGCCCCCATTGAGATCCTCAAGGAAAGCGGGGAATCCATCGGTGCCTACCTCAACTCGCCGTTCAGGATGTTCTGGGCGACCGGAACGCTTTCCAGCTTTCTGGACAACGCCCCGACCTACGTGGTATTCTTTGAAACGGCAAGCACGATGACTCCGGAGGGTGCCGAGGGAGTTGTCAAACTTGCGGGCGGCGGAGCGATCCTCGAGCGGATGCTGGTGGGCATCTCGCTGGGGGCGGTGTTCATGGGGGCGATGACCTACATCGGCAACGGTCCGAACTTCATGGTGAAAAGTATTGCCGAGCAGTCCGGCATACGGATGCCCAGCTTCTTTGGATACATGGTGTATACGATCGCGATTCTGGTTCCGCTGTTCCTTGTTGTTACAATCATTTTTCTAAGATGATGACGGCCAAGCGCCCAAGACGTTTGACGTGAGGCAGTGATGCTGGTCCGTTTCGATTGTCCCGCCTGCGGCAGATCGCACTCCTTCGACATGCCCCAAACGACGATCCACATGACCTGCGCCCAGACCCACAAGGTGTTGGAACTCAGACTCACCGCCGGCGGCGACGTGCGAAGCAGCATCGTCAGCGACAGCCGTCAACCGGCCGATAAGGACAAGGCGTAGGTCTACCGCTCCCTGACGGTCGCGGCTCGGATTTGCGACGCGCGTTTTTTCAAAGGGGGGTGGCCGGCCAGACGTCCTTTGAGAAACCGCCCGGTGTGGCTGGTGGGATGGTCAGCTACCGTCTCCGGAGTACCTTCGACGACGATGCTGCCGCCGTTTTCGCCTCCTTCCGGCCCAAGATCGATGATCCAGTCCGCCATCTTGATCACTTCGAGGTTGTGCTCGATGACCACCACGGTGTGGCCACGATCCACCAGGCGATTGAGCACGGTCAGCAGATTACGCACGTCGGCGAAGTGAAGCCCCGTGGTGGGTTCGTCGAGGATGTGCATCGCGTGGGCGCTTCCGGCTTTGTGCAACTCGGCGGCCAGCTTGACGCGCTGGGCTTCGCCTCCGGACAGTGTGCTCGAGGACTGTCCCAGGGTCACATACCCCAGACCTACGTCCTTGAGGGCCCGCAGCCTGCGCTGGATCTTGGAGAAGTTCTCGAAGAAACCGGTGGCTTCCTCGACGCTCATGTCCAGCACGTCGGCGATGTTCTTGCCGCGGTAGCGAATCTCCAGAGTCTCGCGGTTGTATCGCCTTGACAGGCATTGGCTGCACTCGACGAACACGTCGGGCAGGAAGTGCATGCTGATCCGCTTGGTGCCCTGGCCCTCACAGTGCTCGCATCGCCCACCCTTGACGTTGAAGCTGAAGCGCGCCGGCCCATACCCGCGAATCTTCGCCTCGCGCGTGCGGGCGTAGAGCTGGCGGACGGAATCGAACACCCCGACGTATGTGGCCGGGTTGCTCCGCGGGGTTCGGCCGATCGGAGACTGATCGATCTCGATCACCTTGTCGATCAGAGCACCGCCCACGAGCCGCTCGTGCGGACCGGGCCGAGGGCCGCCGGTGGGTGTGGAACCCGCTCTCCATCCGGTCACTCGCTTCAGGGCCCGCAGAAGCACCTGGGTGACCAGGGTGCTCTTGCCGCTGCCCGACACACCGGTCACACAGACAAAACGACCGAGGGGGAATCGGACGCTTATGCCTTTGAGGTTGTTGGCGGTAACCCCGCGAAGCTCGATCGAGTTCTCCCAATCGATCTCCCGTCGCTCGTCCGGCAGCAGGATGCGCCGCTTTCCGGTCAGGTACTTGGCGGTGACGGACTCCTCGCACCGGAGGACTTCATCGAGCGTGCCCGCAGCCACCAGGTATCCGCCCTGCGATCCCGCTCCGGGGCCGATGTCGATAAGGTGCGTGGCTGCGGAGATGACCTCCGGGTCATGCTCGACGACGATGACGGTGTTGTCCATGTCCGCAAGGCGGGTGAGTATGCCGGTAAGCCGCCTGCTGTCTCGGGCGTGCAGGCCTATGGTAGGCTCGTCCAGCACGTAGCAGACCCCGGCGAGCCCGCTGCCGATCTGGGTGGCCAGGCGGATACGCTGCCACTCCCCGGCCGACAGGGTCGCGCTGCTGCGGCTCAGTGACAGATAGTCGACACCGACGTCGCACATGAACGCCAGCCGGCGGCGGATTTCGCCCAGCAGGGGCTCTGCCACCGCGTCCGCCTCGCCGGTAAGGGTAAGTTCCTCGAAGAAGACGGCGGCCTGGGCGACGGTCTTTCGGGCAACTTCCGAAATGCTTAGCCCGGCGATCTTGACGCACAGAGCCTGCGGTTTAAGTCTTTCCCCAGCGCACACCCGGCAGGGGGCTTCGCTCAAAAAGCCGTGCAGCTTCTGTTTGGCCGACTCGGAATCGGTGGTCTGCCAGCGCCGCTCGAGATTGGGGATTACACCCTCGAAGCCGGCCCCGTACTTCTGGGCCTGGGTGTCGGTCGTTCCATAGAGAAGAAGCCGGGCTTTTTCCTTGGGGATGTTTCTAAACGGTATCTGGGCGGACACGTCGAAGCGCTCTTGGAACTCCGCGAGCATGCGGGCGTACACCGCGGTTAACCCTTTGCCCGGATGCCGCCAGGCGACGATCGCCCCCTCGGCAAGGGAGCGATCCCCATCCGGCACGACAAGGTCGGGATCGAAATCCAACGTCGTGCCAAGCCCGTGACACATAGCGCACGCCCCCAGCGGAGCGTTGAAGCTGAACAGCTGGGGCGAAAGATCGTCGAGGCGCACGTCTCCATGCTGCGGGCAGCTAAGGGCGGCGCTGTACCCCTCATCGGACCACTCCCCCGATAAGAGCCGGGCAGTGATGATCACCCGCGAGCCCGAGAGCCCAATTGCCAGCTCGACGCTGTCCGCGAGGCGTACGGCGATCTGAGGTTTGATTATCAACCGGTCCACGACCACTTCTATGGTGTGTTTTCGTCCGGGGGGAAGCGGCTCTACATCTTCGATCAGCATCACCTCGCCGTCGATGCGGATCCGAACGAACCCCTCCTTTGCGATCCGCTCCAGTACCTGCTTGTGTGAGCCCTTCTGGCGGTGGACCAGGGGGGCCAGCACCATGATCCTCTGCCCATCCGGTCCCGCCAGAACCGCATCCACCACCTGGGAGGTCGATTGGCGAACGATCGGTCGAGCGCACTTCCAGCAGCGCGGCTCTCCAGCGCGGGCGAAAAGCACACGTAGAAAATCGTAAATCTCCGTGGTGGTAGCCACGGTGGAGCGCGGGTTGGACACAACGGCGCGCTGCTCGATGGCGATCGTGGGACACAAACCGTCGATTCGATCGACGTCCGGTTTTTGCATCTGCTCGAGGAACTGGCGGGCGTGGGTGGAGAGCGATTCGACGTACTTTCGATGCCCCTCGGCGTAGATGGTGTCGAAGGCCAGGGAGCTCTTCCCCGAGCCGGACAGGCCGGTGATCACCGTCAGCGAACCGCGCGGCACTTCGACGTCGATGTTTTTCAGATTGTGCTGCCGCGCCCCGAAGACGCGGATGCACGAGCGATCGGCCATCGCAACCTCCCGAGCCTGCGGGCGAATAATAATTGGCAGGGAGCGGCTCTGGGGTCCGTCCTACTAAGGTAAGGCGGCGCAGTCAACCGGGTGGGTGGCCCATCTCCTCTGGAGGCGGGGGAGGCGATGATCGTGGAGGACAGCCCGTAGGGCAGGTGGAGCGCAGCGACACCTGCCTTGGGCGGAAAAGTTGCGGCAGGTCTCGTTCCTCGACCTGCACTACGAGCCTGCGCGTATGTCATCGTCTCCCCCATGGCCAAAGGACATGGGGTACCCGCCTGCATAACCTCTGTGGCACCGGTTTTCAACCGGTGGAACACACAGGTTACAAACCTGTGCCACAGTTTTGGGATAGCCTGCGAGGAGAAACTCGTCGACCGGGGAGGCGAAAGATGTCCGAAAATGTCCTCAGGGCGACGCCGGTGCGGCGGAAAGCGCCGTGGGCTAACCGCCCGCAGCTCGCCTACCGAAGTTGTGGGAGGAGTTGCGCGGTTTCTGCTCCGCAACCGGCCGCAAATGTTGCGAACCGCCGGGGAAACGCGGATCCAAGTACATATTGGACCTGTCCACCGCGAAATCATATACTAATGTGGAAGGTGGGATCCGTGGGGATGATTCTGTAAGGAGTAGCCATGCACCGTTCGTCGCACCGTTTCAATTGGCTCAGAGGGTATTCCGTCCTGGCGGTGACGATGCTGCTTGTCAGCAGCGTCTCGCTTACGGCCGACGAGCGTAAGTCACGCACCTCGTCCCAGGATGAACTATGGCGACGGACCATCAGCCTGGTGGCGGCGGGGGACTTTAGCGGTGCGTCTCGGACCATTAAGGACATTGCGCCCGCAGACCGGATGACTGGGCAGGTTAGCGCTTGGCTCGAGGAGTACGACGCCAAGCAGAAGGCCCGCAGGGAGCTGGATCTCGCCGACTTCGATAAGTACGTCGCTTATGCCAAAGCGCGAATCGAGCGCAAGGAATACAAGCGGGCCTTGAGTTGGCTACGGGCGGCCAACGATGCGGCCGAGGATCGCGGGGCGATTCTGACAAGCGATTGGGTTTCGGCATGCGTCGCGGACGCCCTGGCCAAGGCCGATGAGCTTCGAGAGGAAGAGGAATGGCGCGAAGCGTGGGACATCTACTGGCAACTCGGCGATCTGTATGAGCGTGAGGTGCGCTACAAGGACCTCGAGCGCGAGGTGCTGACCCACCTGCGCCTTGATCTGATGTTCGAGAAGGACAGCAAGTGGGAGGAGCGGCTTGACCGGGTTCGCTGGGAGGACGCCAGGGAGGCCCTCGAACACGTCGAATACTTCTACGTCGAGCCGGCCAACTTCAAGAAGATGACCGAAGCCGGTCTAGAACAACTTCTGTTGCTGGCCGAATCCAAAACCGCCCAGGAGACATTCGATGGACTGGGCAACGAGGACGATCGCAACGACTTCGAGTCCCGATTGCAGATGAAGCTCGACCAGGTCCGTGCGGCGAGATCGCTGGATCACGCCAACTGCGTCGAGTACTTCCGCCGAGCGGTCAAGGACATCAACAGGGAGACGGTTCGCCTGCCGGAGAAGCTGATCGTCAGCGAACTGATGCGTGGAGCCCTGGACACGCTCGACGAGTTCACCACGGTCATCTGGCCTCGGGAGAGCGAGGAGTTCACCAAACATACCCGGGGCGACTTCCCCGGTGTGGGCATTCAGATCATCAAGAACCGGCTGGAGGAAATCGAAGTGGTCACCCCGCTGGACGATACCCCCGCCTACCGGGCGGGGATTCAGGCGGGGGACATCATCGCCGAGGTAGACGGCGTCAGCCTCAAAGGGCACTCGCTCAACAAGGTGGTCGACACAATAACCGGTCCCATAGGTACTCCCGTGACACTCACGATCCGCCGGGGAAGTGAAGAGATCGAGTTTCTGCTGGTGCGCGACGTCGTCAAAATCTTCTCGGTCAAGGGAACGCGGCGGAACCCCGAGAATGAGGAACGATGGAACTTCTGGCTCGATAAGGAGAACGGCATCGGCTATGTCCGGGTCGCCAACTTCCAGAGTAACACGGTCGAGGACCTGGAGAACGTGCTGGGCGAGATGCAGGCCCGGGGCCTAAGAGGGCTTGTATTGGACCTGCGATGGAATCCCGGTGGGCTCTTGAATTCCGCGTGGCGGATGTCATCTCTTTTTCTTCAGCGCAGCGACAGGGTGGTCAGCACCAAAGGGCGGATCGCTCGGGAAAACCAGCGGCTCAATGCCCCGGTCGACGGGCAGTTCACCGACTTCCCGCTTGTAGTGCTGGTCAACGAAGCCAGCGCCAGCGCTTCGGAGATCGTCTCCGGGGCGATTCGAGACAACCACCGCGGGACGGTCGTGGGGGCCCGCACGTTCGGCAAGTTCAGCGTGCAGAACCTGATCCCTCTGGGGCGCGACAGGGCCAAGTTGAAGATCACCACCGCCAAGTACGAGCTGCCAAACGGCGATTCGCTCCATCGCGAGCCGACCTCCGACTGCTGGGGCGTCGAACCGGACATCCCTGTACGACTGGTCCGCTGGGAACGGGCCAACATCTATCAGATGCGCCGCGAGTCCGATCTGCTCGGACCCCCGGCTTCCTCCGCAAAGCAGGAGCCGCCCGCCGACGAGGTACACGGGGCGGGTCACATCATCGACAAGGTGGAGGGCGACAAGCCCGAGGTCGAAGGTATGAGCGAGAAAGACGATGTCGGCAAGGATGATAAGAATGATAAAGACGATAAAGATGATGACGACGATACGGCTGGGGCAAGCTGGTTCAAAGTACCCTCATCCTTCGATCCGACCCGAACGCGTGTCGTGACGATGCAGGAACCTTCGCCCGGTCATGACATCGTCGATCGCGTCACCGTGCACATCGACGACGAGATGGTCGACGTGGTTGGGCGCGACGTCGATGGTCAAAGGGTCAGCCTGACGAGTGTCGAATTCAAGGACGGGGCTCTGCGAGTCAGGGCACTCGATCTCGCCGGGAAGGAGGCTATCGTTGCCTCCCTGGTATTGGACGAGCGGGACTTCGAGCGGATGGCCCACGCCCCACCGCCAACGCTTTTGCAGCCCGACGAGAACAATCGGCCGATGGAAGATCCGCAGCTCGATGCCGCCCTGCTGTTGCTGCGCGTTGCGGTGCTCGCGGAGTCGCACCCGACGTTGGTTAAAGCCGAGCCGGACCGCGACCCTGGGGGAGCGGCGAGTACTGCCAACCCCTGACCGACCGCACGGATCGCACGGATCGCACGGACCGCACCGACCACCGGGTCCCATGCCCACCCTCACGGGTCTCGGCAAAAGCCGACTAACTGAACTCGCGGTGACCGTTCAGGCCCCAGAGACCGGTAACCGTTTACAGGGGAGCGACCGTTCTCTCGTTGGGTTTGGCGATTTCCTGTTCCGTAGGGACTTCGTGATAATAGCCCGGCGTTTTGACACTGGGAAACCGGGCCTCATGACGGTCTATGGTCCCGTAGGGACGGCTGAATGCCGCCTTGTTTTCGGCCGTCCCTACGGGACTTCGTTTCATCCAAGACCACCGCCAACCCAGCGTTGAAACGCTCGGCTATTCTCGGCCATCCCTATGGGACTACTTGTAGGCCCGGATGAGGGCTGCTGATTTGCTTCGTGTTTCGAGTTTCGGATTTCGGATTTGGCAACGGGCTCTTGGACGCTAAACAGCTACTCGCGGAGAAGGAGTAACCGGAGCGTTAAGGGACCGGCCTCGGTGACCTGTACTTCTTCAGTTTCCTTGTCGCCGGCGATGAGCTTGAGGGCCCTGGCGGGGATGCTTTTGATCTTCTGGTAGGTCCCGGGCCGCTCCAGGCTCAGGTAGGCCATCGAGCCGGTGAGCCCCGTGACTCCGACCAGGCAACCGAGAAGAAGCGGGGTGATGACCAGCCGCTGAACCACGCCGCGGCGCCGGACCTCGGCGGTGACGATCTCATCAATCGCCTCGAGAATCGGCAGTCCCAGGCTGCGTGTGACCTGCCCCGCGCTTCGATAGACGTTGTCGAACACCTCGGCGAGGACCACGAACACTGCCCCCGCTCCGATCCCCGCCAGAGCCGCCAACAGGACGATGTTCATCGCTTCGGGAGATACCGGTTTGCTGCTTCCGTAGGTGGGACTCGCCTCGACGAACTGGAGCAATTGATCCTCTTTGATGGCCTCTATCGCCGGTCCGATCGCGGAGAGGATGGAGTCGAGGCGGTTGTAGCGGTTCTTGGCTTTGGTGACCTCCGCCCGCATCGTTGCGAACTCCTCCTGCTTTTGATAGACGTCCTGTTTGGCCTGGCGCACCTGGCTCAAGGCCAACTCGTTGGCCTCCAGGCTGATTTCGATCTCACGGATCTTGGACTCCTGGGCGGCGATCTGGATGTTCAACTTCTCGCGGTCCTGCTGCAATCGCCTCGTAGTCCAGTCCGTCCCGGCTCTTGGGGTGGAGGCGATGATCGACCCGTTGGTGACGGTCTGCCGGCCGTCCAGCTCGCACTGCCGGTCATAAGAGGCTTCGAGCCACTTGAGCTGTCCGAGGCGCTCTTTGATCTCCGGATGTTGGTCGGTCATGCCGCGGGTCGCCCTGAGCATTTCGATCTCGCTGACGAGGGTATCGATCCGAGCGGAAAAACCGCGCGCCTTGGAGCTCAGCGATTCCGCGGGGATGATCGTGTTTCCCCGATCGACATTCTCGGAGTCCTCCGGAAAGGGCTGTCCGACGGCGACGAGCATCTGGCGTTCCGCGGCCAACTGGGCCTGATACTCGCGCTTCCGCAGGAGCAGCTCCCGGCGCTCCACCTCCAGTTGTGCTTGGCGAGTTACGATTGTGGTCGGATCGGTCGGGTTGACGTGCGGGTACTGCAAGAGCTGATCGGTCTGCTTTCGCCCGGTGCGGCGGACTTCTTCCATCGCCTCGTCGGCCTCCTTGGAGAAGTACTCATGCTTGTCCTCCAGGTACCGGGCCATCCACTCGATGGTGTGCCCGATGTACGTCTTCTTCATCTCATTGACGAGCTTCTTGCCGATCTGAGGATCGGAGCCGGTGTAGGTGATGTGAATCAGATCCACGTGTGGGCTGACGGTTTTCGGCGAAATCCTCAGCCGGCCCGCAAGGGAGCGGGCCAGGGAGTCGCGTCGTTTGATCGACGCCGCGGTGAGGGTGCCATCCGCGTTGCGCTCGAAGTCCTCCGTCAGGCCGAGGTTCTCGACCACCTCGGCCATGCATTCGACCGACTTCAGATCGCGCACCATCGTGCTGCGGAAGTAGTTGTACGCCTCCGTCACCGCGTTTGTGGGGAGGTCACTTATGACCGGGTTGGCTCGACGCTCGAAACTGGCCTGAGCCGAGTAGGTCCGTGCCTTGTAAAGGCTGAGAACAAAAACGGTGCTGGCCGCCAGGCAGCAAGGGACCAGGAACGCCCAACGATGTAGCGTGAGTATGCCCAGACCCTCATGGAGAATCTTGCGAATCTCCGCGAACGGACGGTCGTCGTCAGTCTTCTGCACCCCGTGGGACGGCGTACCGCCGGCGTGGGTCTGGCTGTGGCTCGACTTGTGTCCGTGTCTTGTCACCAAAGTCGCGCTTGTTGCGGGTGCTGCACTGGCACACGCGGACCACGAGTCGTAGTTTCCAGCGCCGGGCGGCGTGACAATCACCCGCCGGCGCGCGGATAACACCCGCCTCGCAAGCCGCCGGCGGGCCTCCGCCCGCACCGGTCCAACGAAACCGCTGCATTCTCTTTTCGGACCGCATTTGCGAGTGCTTAAGGCCAAACATCGCGGCCGAGAAGCGTCTGATAATACTGCTCGTACGCCCGGACGGTCTTATTAAAGTCGTATGCTTCGACGCGGGCTCTGGCGGCGGCGGCCAGCCGGCGCCGCCGATGGGGTTTGCGGGCCAACAACCGCAGGGCGCCGGCAATGGCCTGCGGCTCGCGGGGCGGGGCGATTATCCCCGCGATGTTGTCGCCTACCACCCGGGCGTTGTCCCCAACATCCGTGGCGATGATCGGCAGTCCCGCGGCCATCGCCTCGAGCAGGGCGTTGCTCATGCCCTCCGCCTCGCTGCAGCAGACGTACGCATCCATTGCGGCCAGCAACGTCGCAACGTCGCTGCGCCATCCCGCAAAGTGCACCCGCTTTTCGATTCCCTCCCGCCGGGCCTGCTGAAGAAGCTGCCCGCCCAGCGGGCCGTCGCCAACGATCAGCAGATGGATTTCCGGCACTGAGGGGACGGCTTGGGCGACGGCCCTGATCAGGGTTGCGTGCTGCTTGACGGGCGTTAAGGAGCCGACGACCCCGACCACGAACGCTTGGTCGTCCAGCTTGAAGGTCTCGCGGACCCGCCGACGTCCCCCCCGGTCGTTGGGGGCAAACTTCCGCAGCTCGACGCCGTTTGGAAGCACGTCGATCCGGTCTTGCGGGACACCGCCCTGCTCGTGCAGCTGCCGCGCCCCCGCCTGGGATACGCTGGTGAATCTGGCCTTCGCGCGCAGGCCCCAGTGGGCGCTGCCGCGTCGCCGCCAGTCGAACCGCCGGGCGGTCTCCAAACCATGAAAACCGAGAACCAGCCGGACCCGCGGGGTAACCAGCCCGGCGGCGATCGCGTCATTCCAGCAGCCGGTGTTGCGCGCATGGATGACATCCGCAGCCGAGGTTCGAGTCGCCCCGGCAAGCTTCAACCAGGCGGAGTACGATCGCCCGACCGCTCCGATAGGTCGGCAGGGTACGTGATCGGGCAGCTCGGCTGCCAGCGGACCGGCACGTCTCAAAGTGACCACGAGGTGGCGCAGACTCGACGGATCGAAGGCGCGCAGCAGCGAGACCAGCGTCCGCTCGGTCCCCCCACCCTCGAGCGAGTGAACCACGTGGACTATTACCGGCGGGCTCTTACTGCTCATACAACGCTTCATCGTCGGTTAGTAATGCTCGCCGGTCTCATACGGGAAGACGAATCCCGGTTCCGGCTCGAGCGTTTCAACAGCGGCATTCGCCTCGCGCTGCACCATCCGCCACAGGGGCAGCGGAAGGGCGAGCACCCACCAGAACGACTCAGCATAAAGCCGCTCCGTACCCAACCCGGACACAAAGTAGGTCACGAGGGATATGAGCATGCCATACGCCATCAACCTGGTCTCGAGTGGATTGGCGCTTAAATGTGCAAGCCGGGCTGCCCTGTGGATGTAACGTAGCGATGTCGCGGCCATCGCCAGCAGCAAGACCCCGCCGCAGACCCCCAACTCGACGAAGCATACCAGTACGGTGTTGTGTGATGCGCGGGACCTGTAGGTGGGGTTGTACAGGCCGATGACGCTGGTGAAGTTTCCCACACCGATGCCTTGGGGATAGTCCGCCAGGATTTCCCACGAGGCCTTCCAGATGTCCATGCGGGAGACCGTGGCTGGGTCCTCTTGTAGCCCCGTCTTGTCGGTTAGCGTGACCATGCGATCCCAAAAGTGAGAGTCGGTCAGGGCGAAGGATGCCGCTGCCGCCGCTATCAGGAGAATGTGAATCCGAAACCGTCTGGCGCGCGGCGCCGCCATAAGGGCAACGGTTGCTCCAACGATGAGCCCGACAAAAGCCGAGCGGGTTCGGCACAAGACTATCGCATTGACCGTAAACGCGCCGGAAAGCAACGCCAGAGCCTTCCACTTCCATTTGCGGGCGGTCAGAAAAGCGACGCCGATGATCGGAAGCATGGCGGAAAGGTGCACCGCCAGCCCGGAAGTCGTGGAGAAATCCGGGCCGCCCACCTGGTTCAATCGTCCTTGAAAAAACGAATCCGCGGGTGCGGTGTAGGCATCATATCCCAGGTAGAGACTGCCGATCACCAGCGTCCACAACACTAGACGCAGATTGGACCGGTTGGAAGCCAGCCGGGTGAGGACCAGGACGAAGACCATCATCTTCCACAGCTTCTCGAACGCGAAGCGGGTGTGGTGGCTGTAGACCGGCCCTATGAAGCAGTTCAGCGCCGCAATCCCAATAAGGGCCAACACACCCAGCTCCCAGGGCGAGAACAAGGGGCTGACCTTCGGAACCCGCTTACGCCCGAACACCAGGCCCAGTAAGGTAAAAGCCGCTGCCAGAAGGGAGAAACGCATACCCAACGACACCAGGGGTCTGCCCCACCACGTCTCCCCCGGGTCAGCCTGATAGACGAAAATGTAGTTGGCCAGGCCCCAGATGGGGTTGCTCAGGGACGCCAGGCAGGCGGCCCAAAAGGCCACGAAAAAGAAAATGGATCTAAGTGGCCACATCTAGGGATGACGCCTTGCTGTTACCCACGTTTCCCGGGTCACCCCGGCCCGGGCAAAGGCCTGCCCCGGAGGGACATCTGAAAACAGTCCAGCGATTCACCGCTGGGAAAGCGGCGTTACCCACCACCCTCAGTCCCGTAGGGACGTTTGACCGCCCGCAAGAGGCGAGCCTACGGTTGGACTCCCCGTAGGTTGTCGACCGTACTTACCGGACACTGAAGGTCGCCGAGACCTATAACCACAAGCCTGTACGGCACGGCCCGGTAGGGTGGGCTCTGCCAACCACCCGCTTGCGGACCGTTCACTCTGTGGGTCGCGCAGGTGTCTTTGGGGTGCGAGATGGGATTCTCGCACCAGTGGTATACAGCGTTCCGGGCCCGGTGCCGATAAAATCGGCATGCACAGCCGACCATGCACCGGTCCCACCGCGGGAGGGCAACGGGTAGGGCAAAGATCATCTTTGCCTTCCGCTTTGCTTTGGGTTGCCCTGGTCGCTTTCTGCGTGGCTGTGTGGCTCTTGATGCGCACCCTGTTTTTCGGGGGCATCGCCGGCAGCGACGACATGTACTACATGCGTTTCGCCGCCGAGTGGGGGCGGGCCCCGGTCAGCAACTGGGAGGCCCGCCTGCTGGGCAACGGCTTGACCGCCGCTTCGATGGCTCTCTTTGGTCGATCTGAAATTGCGGCGGTCTTGCCATCTCTGGCAGCCTCGTTGGCCATCCTGGGCTCCGTGCTTTACTGGTGTCGGTGGGGTGCGAGAAGCCCCTGCGGTGAGAAGTCCTTAGCGCACCCCAGCGGTCAATCCTCCGCCCTACGACAGGCCCTGTGGGGCGGCTTGCTGGTGGCGGTTCTTCCGCTGGACGTGGACATGGGTACGACCATCTCGCCGCATACCATCATGGCGGCCCTGATGGTGGTCGGGACCGTGGCGTTTCTGAAGGCACCGCACTCCAGGCCGGCCGCATTCATTGGACCGATCTTCCTGTCACTCGGGGTGGTCACTCACTTCACCGGAGTCTACTACGTCGCCTCGCTTGCGGGGGCGGCGCTTATCGTCGATCGTCGTCGCTACCTGTCTCCCGTTGTAGCGACGATCATCGTGGGTGTTGTCGTGCTCGCGGCTGACGTGGGCGTGTTCCATCTCGCGTTCGACGACGCGTTCCTCCGCTTGCGGACCTGCTTTGCCGAAACCCACTTCATAAAGCCGATCATGCCCCACACCGCCGACGGGGCGTTCAACCCGGAGTACCTGATCTGGCCTATCAGGAACCTGCTGTTCAGCAAGGCTTTGGGTGTAGCCCTGGTGGTCGTCCTGATAGCCGGGCTATGGAGCTACCGCCGTCTGGAACCGACGGGCCGAATCCTGACAGCCACCATGGCGTTATACTGGCTCTGGATCAGCTTCGGCTCGGAGGTCCCCTGGTCCTACGTGCCCTTCGATAGGATCAGCAGGTTCCTTCAGCCGCTCACCTTCGCCGTGGCGGTGGTCTTTGCCTCCGTGGTCGCGACCTCCAGTCGCAGAATAGCAAATTGCGAATTGCGAAGTCCAAAGGAAAGCAAACAACGCAGTCAGCGCTTGCTTCCCTACTTTCGCCGTTCGCTATTCATGATTCGCTATTCTGCGCGCCGGTCGCTTTCGCCTGCTGTTGGCGGGGTCGTGCTTGCGGTTTGTGTGCTGAACCTGCTGGGAAGCGGTAGCTGGGGCCAAAACGTGCATATATCACGCGAGCTTCTGGCGTACGCCGGACAACATCCTCAGAGGATGTTCGTTACCGATTATCATACGCTTAACGAAATGTACATGGTGGGCGGGCTTACAACCCTGCCCAACGTGGCCACGACTGACGACGTGCGGCCGTCGAAACTGCTCGACCACAGCGCGAGGCGTATCCCCGCGACCGATCTGGCGAAATGCGATGACATCCTTGTAAACCCCCTCAACCTGGGGCGCACCCCAGCCTTCGAGAAGCACATGCGCGGCCGGGTGGGAAGGCTTCGATTCGAAACTCCCGCCAGCTACCGGATGATCTGCGACCTCCTGCCCCCGCTGCGACGCTATCCGTGGTCAGTGCGCAAGCCGCCCGCCCGTGTTTTTGAGTGCCTCGGCAAAGACAGTCCTCGCCGGGTGATCGCAGCTGCCGGCAGGCCTAGATGATCAAGTGCAGGTTTAGGGCGAGGCCGACCTTCTACGCTGGAGCATTTCCCGTTTCTGTGTTCCGCCGGGTGGCCTATGCCCTTTGGACATGGGGGAGACGATGACATGCGGTCGGTTTCGCAGCCCATCGGGTCCGCACAACAGACCCCACAGGAATGGTGATGCCATCCGCGACGATCATCGCCTCCCCCGCCTTCAGAGGAGGTGGGCCATCCACCAAAACTCGGTGTATAATCAGGCAGCGGTGCGAAGTCTGACGGAGACTCGTGTCGCCAGGGTGCGCTGTTTGGCTGCACTGAAAGGAACGACGTGTACACTCAGGATCCCTCCTCCTCGCCCGCAAAGAGAATCTTAGCCCTACACGCTCCGCGTCGGGGCTTCTCGGCTGGTCCAGCCCTGGCGATCACCGGCGTGCTCGGGGCGATGCTTGCGGTGGTGCTCCTTCGCGGAGGACCCTTGCACGACGCCGACCCCGTGGTCGCGACTCCTCGACCGGTGGCGGCGCGCGGCGATCTGGCTGAGGACGAAAAGACCACAATCGAGCTTTTCGAGCGCTGCTCCGCCTCGGTCGTCTACGTAAGCCCAATGGAGCGGCATCGGGTATTGACGCTGTTCGGCCCCCAAGACGTTATCACATCCGGGACCGGTTCAGGCTTCGTGTGGGACGACCGAGGCCACGTCGTGACCAACTACCATGTGATCCAGGGGGCGGATAGCTGCGGGGTCACCCTGCCGGATGGCTCCACGTACGACGCCCGACTGGTGAACTACTGGAAGGACAAGGACATAGCCGTGCTGCGTATCGACGCCCCGCCCGACAAGCTGGTCCCCATCGCGGTAGGTACCTCGAAGAACCTGCGCGTCGGGCAGAAGGTGTTCGCCATCGGCAACCCCTACGGACTGGATTTCACCCTCACCACCGGCGTGGTAAGTGCCCTGAATCGGCAAATCGAATCGGTCAACGGACGCACGATCCAGCGCGTTATCCAGACGGACGCGGCCATCAACCCGGGCAGCTCGGGCGGGCCTCTGCTGGACAGCGCCGGGCGGCTCATCGGGATGAACACGTCCATCATCAGCCGGTCGGGGTCCAGCGCCGGGATCGGGTTCGCCGTCCCGGTAGACACGATCAACCGGGTGGTGTCCCAGATCATCGTCCACGGGAAGGTGATCCGGCCGGGCCTGGGGATCGAGGCCAACGATTGGATCCCCCGCCGGCTTGGCCGGGAAGGTGTATTGATTGAACGCGTGTCGGAGGGCAGCGCCGCCGAGCGGGCCGGTCTGCGCCCGGCAATGGTCACTCGAGACGGTAGAATCGTGGGCGACTACATCGTCAAGGTCGGTGACACGCCCACACCGAACCTCGACGCGTTGCTTAACGCCCTCGAGAAGTATGAGATCGGCCAAGCCGTGAACGTCACCATCGAGCGCGACGGTCGTACCAAGACAATCCCCGTCACCCTGCAAGCCGTCGATTAGAGCAAATACGATTCCGGGTAACGTCACCCCTTGTGGATGACGTGCTTGAGCGAGCCGCGGGCTTCAGCCCGCGGCTCGGGATGGAATGCAGTCAAATACGCAGCGTCACGCCCACTTTCCAGAACGCGGAACTTACACGATAATCCGCCCATGGCCCGGTCGATCCAGCCACGAGTCGAGCAGCTCCGAATGGAGATTCGCCGGCACGATCACGCTTACTATGTGCTTGGCGAGCCGACAATCAGCGATCGCAAGTATGATGAGCTGTTGAACGAGCTTAGCCGGCTCGAAGAGGAGAACCCCGATCTTCGCACCTCCGATTCGCCGACGCAGCGGGTGGGCGGATCGCCGATCGAGGGCTTTACCCACGTCACCCATGCCGCTTCGATGCTCTCGGTGGACAACACCTACGACGAGAAGCAGCTTCGCGAGTTCGACAAGCGGGTGGCCAAGGGGCTCGGCGGCGAGACGTTCCGCTATGTGATCGATCCGAAGATCGACGGCGTGGCGGTCTCCCTGCTGTACGAGGGCGGGGTGCTATCCCTGGCAGCCACGCGCGGGGACGGCGCCACCGGCGACGACATAACCCACAGCGTTCGCACGATCCGTTCGGTTCCGCTTCGGCTGATTGGTCAGGGCTTCCCCGAGCTGCTCGAGGTGCGCGGCGAGATCGCCTGGCCCGTCGAGGACTTCCGCCGATTCAATCGGGAGCGCGAGAGAGCCGGGCAACCCACCTTCGCCAATCCGCGCAACGCCACCACCGGCACGCTCAAGCAGCTCGACCCGAAGAAGATCGCCGGCCGCGGTCTGGAGTTTGTCGCCCACGGCTTTGGCCGGGTCGAGCCGCTCGTTGCGGACTGCCATAGCGACCTCTTCGCCCGCTTCGCCGGGTGGGGCATCCCGGTGAGCCGCCATGCGTCCGTCGCGAGTTCCATAGAGGAGATCATCGAGTCTCTGCCACGGTGGGACGCCCGGCGACGCGAGCTGCCCTACCAGACGGACGGCCTGGTCATAAAGGTCGACGCATTCGACCAGCGCGACGTGCTCGGCTCGACGAGCCGCTACCCGCGCTGGTGCATCGCCTACAAGTTCGCGGCCGAGCAGGCCAAGAGCATCCTGCTCAGCGTCGACTTCCAGGTCGGCAAGCTCGGAACCATCACCCCCCGGGCGGTCATGGAGCCGGTGCAGCTTTCCGGCACGACGGTCAGGCACGCTTCGCTGCACAACTTCGACCAGGTGGATCGGCTGGGACTGCAGATCGGCGACACCGTCATCGTCGAGAAAGCCGGCGAGATCATCCCCCAGGTCGTCGAGGTGCTCAAAGAGAAACGTCCCCCAGACGCCAAGCCGATCCGCCGACCGACGAAATGCCCGGTCTGCAAGGGTGACGTCCACCAGGACGAAGGCGGAGTGTACATCCGCTGCATCAATCCGACCTGCCCCGCCCAGCTTAAAGAGCGCCTCATCCATTTCTGCGGAAGAAACCAGATGGACATCGAAGGTGCGGGGCAGGTTCTGATCGAGACGCTGGTCGAGAGCGGCTTGGTCCGCGAGTATGCCGACTTGTACCATCTGCATGAGCGGCGCGACGAGCTTGTCGCCCTCGAGCGCATGGGCGAGAAGAGCGCCGACAACCTGCTGGAGGGGATCGAGCGCAGCAAGAAGCAGCCGCTTAGGCGTCTGCTGACCGCCCTCAACATTCGCCACGTCGGGGCAAGTACCGCCGAGCTTCTGGCGGAGCACTTCGGCTCTATGGAGCACCTGATGGGCGCGTCTGAGGCTGAGCTAACCGAGGTGGAAGGCGTCGGGCCCGAAGTTGCCGCCAGCATCGTACACTTCTTCGCGACAAAGGCCGGGAGAAAGGCTGTCGAACGTCTCGAAGCCGCCGGAGTGAACATGCAGCAACCCAAGCGGCGGCGAAAGGTGGACTCGCCCCTGGCCGGCAAGACCGTGGTCATCACCGGAACGTTCGAGAGCATGGGGCGCAAGGAAGCACAGGATCTGGTCAAGCAGCTCGGCGGCAAAGCCGCAGGCAGCGTGAGCAAGAAGACCGATCTGGTCGTGGTCGGCGAGTCGCCGGGGTCCAAGGTCGACAAGGCGAAACAGCTCGGCGTCCGAACGATCAACGAGGCGGAGTTCTTGAGATTGACCGGACGTTAGGTCGGCCTCCTCCTTGATCTCGCAGACGCAGGAACCCATGAACACCTCCACGGAAGCCTCACCATCAAGCGGACACTCGGCGACAGCGGTCAAGCTCGATTGGGTAAGGCGCGTCCGGTATGGTGCAGGCCTTCTGTTCTGGGCGCTGCTTTTTCCTTTGGGGGTGATCAACCTGGTGGCCTTCGTTCTTCCGTTCGTCGGAGGGCGACTCGATCATCTCAAATGGGTGGGCTTAATCCACGTACTGGCCGGCGCGCCTGTTCTCATGGGCGTCCTCGCGCTCACAACTCCCGAGCCGGAGCGAGAGTCCGCACCGGGTCGCCATTTCCTTTGCCGCGCTTTGCAGTACCTTGTGATACTGGAAGTGCTGCAGCGCATCGCGCACTGGGTGTCACGACTAACCATCGACTTTACGGACGTAATCTACGTCGCGTTGGGCTGCGACCTTGTCAGTTTGCTCTTCACGGTCTCGGGATTGTTATATCTTCGAGTGCTGAGCCTGCGTTTCGGTGCCGATGATCTTGGGCGCGCGTTCCGAGCGGTTGCGGTGGTATATACCGTCTTCATGCTCCTTGATACCGCTGTGTACTTCCTGCCGGAACCGCGTGCAGCGACCAGGTACACGGCGACGATATTCTGGATTCTCATTCCCGGCGCTCTGTATGCTGGAATCGGAATCTGGGGATTGGTGCTTTTGTCGCGGCTTCGGGGCCGATTGCTCCGCGTCCTGGAGAATCGATGCATCCGTTGTGCATACCCCCTTCGGGGACTTCCCGAACCGCGGTGTCCGGAGTGCGGGCAGGCAGCGTGGGGGTAGAACGTAGTACCGGTCGGGCGGGGGCCGGCGGGTGGGGCGTTTCCGTCAGGAGGGGACGGGCTCGCGGCCTGCGTTCGGCGGCAAAGCCTCCGGTAGGGTGGGCAATGCCCACCAGTTTCCTCGAGATGATCCGCCAATTCGGTGGGCAATGCCCACCCTACGATTTCGTGCAAACGTCCCCCGCCAACGACCGGAGTATCCGGCAGCCTTCCTTGAGCTTCTCGTCGGGGGCGGCGTAGCTGATGCGGAAGTGGGTGTCGCGCTGACTGAACACTTCACCGGGTATGATCAAGACGTTGCGCTTGATTGCCTCCTCGACGAAGGCGGTGGCGGACTCGAAGCGCCCGGGCGCTTTGGGGAAAACGTAGAACCCTCCCGACGGCCTCACGAAGTCAAAGGCCCGTTCAAGCTCGGCGCACACCAGATCGCGTTTCGCGCGGTACGCGGCCACGTTCTGCGACACGTCCGTGTCCATGGCCTCGAGCGCCCCGTACTGGCAGGGGTGAGGGGCGCACACGAAAGTGTACTGCTGAAGCTTGGCCATCTCGGTGATGACCTCGGTGGGGCCGGCTGCGTAGCCCAGCCGCAGCCCGGTCATCGCGTAGGACTTGCCGTACCCCCGAAGAAGCAGGGTCCGCTCCGGGGCATAACCCACCGGACTCGGGCTGGGGTCGTCGTAGGCCAATAGGCAGTAGATCTCGTCGCTGACAATCAGCAGGTCATGCTTGCGGGCGAGCTCCCCTATCGCGCGCACGTCCTCCTTACGATAAACCACCCCGGTAGGATTGCCCGGCGAGCACAGGAAGATCATCTTGGTCTTGTCGGTCACCGCAGCCGCGAAACGCTCCGGGTGGAGCTGGAAGTCCGGGTATAGACCGACCAGGACCGGCACGCCGCCGACCAGGCGAACCAGATGGCTGTAAGAGACGAAGTACGGATCGCCCAGAAGCACCTCGTCACCCGGGTTGACACAGGCCATGAGCGCCAGCAGCAGACCGCCGGAAACGCCCGAGGTCACCAAGAGGTCCGGCTCCCAGGAGAACTCAGCCTTTAGCGCCGTGGCGATGCGCCGGCGCAGCTCGGGCAGGCCGCGGGTGACCGTATAGCCGGTGCGCCCCGCCCGGATCGCGGCACACACCGCTTCTTTGATGTTGTCGGGTACGGGGAAATCGGGCTGACCGATCGACAGATTGATCGGATCGGTAAGGGCAGCCCCGAGGTCAAACACCCGGCGAATGCCCGAGGAACCGATCGTCTTGACGTGTTCTGCGATAAACTGCTGCCCGGTCATCGTCCGCTACGGCTTCTTCTCCTCGGATTCTGGCGTCTCTGCCTTATCCTCTGTCTCGGCCTGCTTCTCCGCCTTGTCCTTCTTTCCCACGGTGAGCTTGCGGTGGGCGACTTTGGGTAACCCAAACGGTTTGGAGTCATCCGTCCAGCGGCCCATCTCGCCAAGCAGCTCGATGCGCTCGGCGCGGGTGAGGACGTTGCGGTGGCGTTCGAGTGTACTTTTCGATTTGAGGGACTTATCCAACGACATTACAGCCTACTCCCCTTTACCATGTATCGCCCTTGCGCGTCTTGAAGTATCCTTTGAGTCTGTATCCACCACCGGCGGAAAAGTACTTCTCCCCGGCTGCATGAACCTTAGCCAAGAGATCGTCACCCAGCCGCCTTTGGACTGCATCTTTACGATTGTACCCTTGCGTGGTCATAAGCTGCAACCTCTTGTTCGGCAACCGGATGAGCTCGGTAGGGACACCGCGGCGGCCGAGGAATTCCTGAGCGCGCAGGGCGTCGTCACGCCGGTCCGCCAGAAACTCCTGTGCGACAATATAGTCGTTGCCTTTAACCCATCGCGTTTGATCAGCCGCCCCGCCCCGCCCGCTCGCGGATTCCGGGCCCCCAACGGGCTCCCTCCGCTCCTCCAGCAAACCCTCCACCAAGTGCGTTGCGGGGGGCTGGTTGCGAGCCAACTCGATGTCACTTGCCGCCCCGGCGGCGTATGATTCGCGGCCTGTGGCGTAACCGGACTTAAACCCACTCTTCTCTCCAATCCAGCGGCCCACCCCGAACGTCCCCAGAATCACCACCAGAGCCGCGAAAACCGCGATCGAGGCCGATTTCGTCGTGAGCGACACACGAATGCACGCCCCATCGAGTTCGAAGAACCTCGCGGGAGCCGAGCCGGGCTCGGCCGTCGTGTCGCCGAGCTCAACCGGCCGGCGGGCTGCGTCGGGTGGGGCCGGAGCGAGCTCCGCCCCGTCCGTCGCCGTGTCGCTACGGGCCGGCTTCCGCCCCCACCACGGAGGCACTTTTAACTTGTCCGACCCCTCGACGGGCTCTTCGGCAAGCAGGTCGAACAAAGCGGTTCCGCGTTTCGGTTTCGGCATCGATCACGGCTCCCCGAGCCAAACCGAGACAGACAAACTATGACCGTCTGACAAAACAAGTGTGGCACCGGTGTTCAACCCGTGGACTGCACCGGTTGGAGGCCGGCGTCACACTTTCCGTTAGAGGCTATAAGATACTCCGAGTCCGCAGGTTTGCAAGCTGGCCCCCTGGCGCCCCGAATGCGAGACGGATGAGCACCCCGGCGCGAGAGTCCATTGCCAAAAAGCCGAGTTCGCTATATAGAATGCCCGCAGTGCCTTGGGGCGATTAGCTCAGTTGGCTAGAGCGTTCGGATCACACCCGAAAGGTCACAGGTTCGAGTCCTGTATCGCCCATTCACTTCACAGCTTATGGAGCGGGTCTATCCGGCACTGGGAGGTTGTCCCGTTTGTAGTTGAAGTTTGAAGGGTTCTCCTTCGTATTGACCATCACATTACGCTGCTCGCTCCGATGAAGCAAGCT
>SDBU01001546.1_pt1 | contig 32472 bp, 29 predicted proteins | sample 2277071 | NCBI WGS metagenome assembly SDBU01 (sample SAMN10397929, study PRJNA504765) | marine sediment metagenome | isolation source: marine sediment core GS08_GC12, 126 cmbsf | place: Arctic Ocean: Gakkel Ridge, Loki's castle | collected 2008 | reverse complement strand
GTCCATGGAGATTCGGGGGCGGGACCTGGTTGCCGGGGTGCCCAAGAATCTGATGCTCTCCTCGATTCAGGTTCGGGAAGCGATTTCGGAGGTCGTGGATATCATTGTGGAAGCGGTACGGCAGGCGCTGGAGCGGACGCCGCCGGAATTGGCCTCCGATATCCTGGAAAAGGGCATTATCCTCACCGGGGGCGGGGCTCTTCTGAGGGGCATGGACAAGCGGCTGCGGGAGGAAACCAACCTGCCGGTTAACGTGGCCGATGACCCCCTGACCTGCGTGGTACGGGGTACGGGCGCCGTTCTGGAGGATTTCAAGCATTACTCCAAAGTCCTTGAAAAAAGCCGCCGGGATTAATACTGCCCTTTCGGGCGCTAACATTTCCAACTACCGGTCGAACCGATTCTGCGGAGACCATTAATCTTTTCCTTTTCCCGGTTGTCATAACAGTAGAAATTGCAACTATGGCAAGCGTGGACAATGAGATTGCCCGGCACCTTGTAAGTCGGGCCAGGGAAGGCGATTCCAAAGCTTTCTCACAATTAGTGAGATTGATGATGAATGATATAGTAGCCTTGACATATCGGATGACGCAGGATGGCGATGCCGCCAGGGACCTGGCCCAGGAGGCATTTGTGGCTGCCTGGCAGGCGCTTCCGGATTTCAGGGAAGAAGCCGGTTTCAAAAACTGGCTTTATCGTATTGCTACCAACAGAACCTTAAACTTCCTCAAACAGCGACAAAGGCGTCAGACGGAACCTATTGAGACATTGTCCCGGGCGGCGCCGGTAGCCGATGATGTCGCCTCTAATCCGGAAAAACAGTTAATGCTGAAAGAAATGAGATCGCAGGTGCTGGCGTTTATGGCCGGTCTGCCCGATCAGCAACGCCTGGTTTTTGATTTGCGTTTTTACAAGGATCTCTCGTTTGAGGAAATCGCCGATGTCACCGGTCGGGCTCTGGGCACCGTCAAGACCCACTACCGCCAGGCGGTTATCAAGCTCCGGGAGTTCGCGCAACAACAGGGATGGCGATAATGAACTGCGCTCACGTCAAAGACGAACTGATGCTGTGGTTCGGACAACCCGGGTTGCCGGATGAACTCAGCGACCATTTGCGGCAGTGCCGTTCGTGTCGCGCTTTTTGGGAGGAATCGGTCGCTGTATCCGGACGACTGGATCAGGACAGTCTTTTTTATCCGGAGCCGGATGAAACGGACAGCCTGGTGGACTCGGTGATGGCTTCTCTCGATGCACGAAGACCCCGGGATATCAGCGTCGTTTCCCGGTTGGTGTCGTTGTGGCACAGACATGTTCCGGTGGCGGCAGCAGCGGTGCTGGTTTTGGGGATCGGCATTGGGATGTTCCTGACCGGTGGCACGGCTTTTCAGACCGACTTGCCGGAGTCGACTGCCGGAGTGATCGAAGTGGCCGACATCTATGATAATGGCGACGCGGAGTTGGACGACAATTCCGTGGGCATTCTTATCGAGGAACTGACTAGGCAGCATCACTGGGAAGCCAGCCGGTGGCTGCTGGATGACTTAACTGAGGAAGAGCTTGATTACCTCGAAGAGAGCTTCAATGTGGGAGACTTGTTATGAGACGCAAGAGGATATACTCCTGTATCCGGCTGGCTTTGTCGGTGCTGGTAATGTTGGTCTGGTCGATCGCACCGCCGGCAGCCGCCCAGGAGAAGGGGTTGCTTGATTGTTTTCACGGGAATCAGGCCTTCAATGATTTCCTGGCCCAGCTTGAGCAACAGCCCGACGACGACTTCAATCACGTCGGTGCCGCCGGACACGCTCATGACAAGACTCGGAACCTATACCGCAAGCAGGGTCGGCACCAGTTCGACCGACACATCGAGCAATTTCGAATTCTGAAGCTGCTGGAATTGCTTGATTTGCAGGAAGATCAGGAACTGGAATTCATTGTCGTCTTCCGGTCGATGCGGCGTCAGGCAGGACAACTCCATACTCAGCGTATGGATCGCGTGGAGAAATTGGCGAAAGGTCTGCGAACGGAGACAATTACCGACGATGAGATCGGCCTTCTGATTAGAGATATCAAGGAGTTCAGTGATGAAGAAGACCGGGTTCGTGACAGGTTCCTGAGCGAGACGGCAAGTATTCTCTCGGCGGCGCAAATGGGTCGACTGGTTGTTTTCCAGGTGAGGTTCGAGGCGGAACTCCTGGGAGCGGTCCGAGGATTTCGGGATCGGGGAAGAGGTCCGGGAAGGTTACCGGCACCGGATTCGGGGCGACCGTGACCAACAAAGTGACACAACAGAATAACCATAACGAAAGGAGCAAGGTTATGAAAAAGGTATTATGTCTGATGACGGCGGCCGTCCTGGTGCTGGCCGTGGTGGCCTGGGCGGGGCACGGGCCACGTTCCCAGGGATTCGGCCACGATGCTTGTCTGGGCGGTCCGGGTACCGGGGGACATCCGCTCGGCATGGGCAAGCAGCCGCATCAATGCGGACCGGGTATGATCCTGGCTGTAGCCGAAGAGATCGGGCTGTCTGACGATCAAATTGCCCGGATCAAAAAGATGATGGTGGAATTTCAACTGGCCAAGGTCGATCAGAAAGCCAAGGTCGAAAAGGCTAAGATCAAATTGCGGTCACTTCATCATGACATGGATGCCTCTGAGCACGAGGTCATGGCAGCTATCGATGAGTTGGCTGGCATGAAAGCTGAAATGCAGAAGATGCAGTACCAGCATCGTCGTGAGATGCGTACTGTGCTGACCGACGAGCAATTGGATAAGCTCAAGGAGTTGTGCCAACAGAAACGACAGAAATGTCACGGCAAAAACCCGGAACGACAGCCTGGCCAGGGTCACGGTCACGGTGCCGGGTATGGTTTCACCCCCGACGATGACGACTGATACGCGACTGTTATCAAACTGAGAAGAAGCCCGTCAGATGGCGGGCTTTTCTTCTTCAGGGCTGTCACCTGATCGGTCGGCTCTATCTCAGGTCTCGGGAAAGCGATTCCAGGCCCTCAATCGGGCCGATCAATACCAGCACATCGGATTCATTGAGGATTGTGTCGAGACCGGGTGCAACCGTCATCTTACCGTGGGCTTTCTTGATACCGATTATGGTTACTCCGTATTCCTGCTTCAGCCGTGAATTAAGCACCGATTTGCCGTCCATTTCGCAGCCGGCCGGTATGACCACTTCTTCAATCATCAGGCCACCCTCGCACAGGGCCGTGGTCTGCATGAAATCAACAACGTTGGGCCGCAGTGAAGCCATCGCCATCCGCTGACCTCCAAGTACGTGTGGTGAAATCACGTGGTTGGCACCAGCGCGGATCAATTTTTTCTCGCCATCTTCGAAGTCGGCCCGGGCAATAATGTTAAGATCGGCGTTCATTGAGCGGGCGGTCAGGGTGAGGTAGACGTTCTGAGCTTCTTCGGGCAAGGTGGAGACCAGGGTTTGGGCATATTCAATCCGTGCTTTCCTCAAGGTTTCATCATCGGTGGCTTCCCCTTGAAGGAACGGGTGACCCTCTGAACTCAAGCGGTCGATTGTCTCCGGCTTCTTTTCGATCACCACGAAGGGAACATTGCGTTTCTTGAATTCCCGCGCTACCTGCCGGCCGACCCGGCCGAAACCGGCAATGATGTAGTGCCCGGACATTTTGCGTATTTTCTTTTCCATTTTTTTCCTTCCGAAAAACTCGCGGAACTCACCCTCCACGACCAGTTGGCCGATGACGGAAACAGTAAACCCCCCCAGGGCTACCCCGAAGAGAATCAACAGGATGACAAACACCTTGCCCGATTCATCCAGGGGCATGACTTCCCGGTATCCAACGGTTGAAAGGGTTATCATGGTCATGTACAGGGCATCAAGCGGCCCCATGCCCTCAATGAGTATGAACCCGATAGTCCCTCCTCCGATCGCGAAGACCAGACCGGTCAAGGCTAGAGTCAGCTTCTGAGAGGCGGAGAGTCTTGCCGTGGATGAACCATTCATGACTGTAGATAAAACTATGACAATCTTCCGATATATCCACAAAAAACGAATACGAGACGGAAGTTTGTTGCGGAGACGCCGGTTAACGAAGTATCAAGCCCCAGGCCGGGATAACAGCACATCGTGCATCACTAAACCGAGACCGGCGGCATCTTTTCCTTGACCGCTACAGTTGATTTGCGTACCGAAGAGATGTGATATCGCGAACACCAAAGACATACGGTCAGGCTAAACGGTTTCTACTTTACCACCTGCCGGCTCTCGGCTACGCCGGGATCATAATCACGGTTTCTTCCATACCGAATTTGAATGCTCCCGAGGTTAAGTTCCTCATGTTTGACAAGGTGGCCCACTTTGTTGAATACGGCCTTTTTGCACTGCTGGTTTTTCGATCCTTCTCTCATTTCGGACCCCGACTGACCGGGAGAAGGTCATTGCTCTTTACAGTACTATTTTTATCCCTTTTTGCCTGCCTGGATGAATTCTATCAGCGTTTTATTCCCGGTCGCAATTCGGAACTGGCTGATCTGGCTGTTGATTTTCTGGGCATTGTATCGGCTCTGGTGTTCGTGCATCTGCGATCTCACTTTCGCCGGCCGGACCGGCAGCAATAGCAATAAAGTGTTGCTGTAGAAGAAACGTACAATCTACATGTGCGTCAGTGAATTGTCTTGACATCCGGCCGCTTTAGCCTATATTGTCACTGGTTTTTGGAAAAACAAGCTGACTTTGGTACGATCGGCCAAAGGCTGATTTTCCACATTTTGGTCTAACAAGCTGGCTGTAAACCGATTGAGGGTTTGCAGCTACGTCTGGTCTAACAATACTGGTGTGGTAGAGCACTGCAGCAAAACACAAATGTTGCGGCAAAGGAGGTCGTGTTGTCGAATATCATGGCTGACCAACTGATGTTCTACCATGTATCTGCCGGGTTGTCCGGGAACTGCCGCAATAGACGTTACCAGAATTCCTCAGCGAATGTTCAGGTACCGGCGCACTGTCAGGCAGGAGTTCATAATCACTTCGATTCCCAGAGAGAACAAAAAAATGGAGGTAGAACGCGAGACAAACGGGATAACGAATCTTCTTTACACTGTAAATTTAAATCATTAACGGATTAAGACAGGAGTATCAAATGAAACGCACACCGTTTCTGGTTCTGGTGGCGCTACTTATGGCAATACCGTTCGGTTCTGCCTTCGGCGTCAACCAGATCACACTGGATAAGGTGACTAACAATTCGGGCGGAGACTCGGTGATCACCGACGAGTATATCCCGGTGGGGGACACCGCCAAATTCACTTTCCGCTGGACCTATGAGGACGGAACCAAAACTGTCGGTGCCTCGAGCAATGGCTTCCAGGTTTATGAAAAAAACGACGGAAACTTCTTCCAGATCACCTGGGACACTGTCTCTGGCAGCGGACTTGGTTCAAGGTTCAATGCATTCTTTTTCAACGATTTCTCCGTTTCGGGAACAGGCCGGGACACTATTGGCTTTGGAGGGTATGCAATCTTCCCAGGTGTTGAAGTAGGATACGATTCGGCAGTGTGGTACATTACATCCGGAAGTGACAACGCCGGGGATACTGTTTGTATCGACTCATCCTGGTATTCACCGGGAGGTGTATGGATCTGGTCACCGATGGGTGGCGGCGCTCCTACTATACCGGGTTGGGACGGTCCCCATTGCTATCTGATCAAGGATACGATCGAAGTTCAGCCGGAACTGGTGGTGACCCCGGATACGCTGTATTACACGGCTGTTGAAGGTGGCGCCAACCCGGCGGTTGACAGTTTTGAGGTCAGTGAAATCGGTGGTGGCAATATCGCCTTTAGTGTTACCGAGACGGTCGACTGGTTTGGCATCAACAAGACCGGCGGTACCACGCCGGAATATGTAACGGTGAACGCTGATATTACCGGTCTTACACCAGACACCTATTTTGATTCGGTGGAGGTCACCGCTGAAGCGGCCAATTCACCTCAGTTTGCTTATGTGGCCCTGGAAGTAACACCGGCCCCCAAATATCTGGCAGTCACTCCCGACACGCTGCATTTTACAGCTGTCGAAGGCGGTGTTAATCCGGCGGCTGACAGTTTTGAGGTCAGTGAGACCGGTGGCGGCAATATCGCATTTGCTGTTGCCGAGGTGGTCGACTGGTTTAGCCTGAACAAGGCCGACGGCACGACGCCGGAGCAGGTGACAGTTAATGTCGATATCACCGGCTTGAGTGCTGGTGTCTACCTTGATTCGGTGACGGTCAGTTCCGGTGAAGCGGACAACACGCCGCAGTTTGCCTATGTAAGACTGGAAATGACGGAGGCGCCGCAATATCTGGCAGTCACTCCCGACACGCTGTTTTTCACGGCAATTGAAGGTGGTGTCAATCCGGCGGCTGACAGTTTTGAGGTCAGTGAGACCGGCGGCGGCAATATCGCTTTTGGAGTTGCCGAGACGGTCGACTGGTTTAGCCTGAACAAGACCAGCGGCACGACACCGGAGCAGGTGACAGTTAATGTCGATATCACCGGTTTGAGTGGTGGTGTCTATCTTGATTCGGTGACCGTTACTTCCGGTGCTGTCTCCAATTCTCCTCAGTTTGCTTACATTGTCCTGGGAGTAGCAGGGGTGCCGAAGTATCTGGCTTTCAATCCTGACACGCTACATTTCACAGCTGTCGAAGGAGGCACCAATCCGGCGGTTGACAGTTTTGAGGTCATTGAAACCGGAGGCTTTGCCATCGACTTTGCGGTAGCCAAGACGGCCGGCTGGTTTGACCTGAACAAGACGAACGGCATCACGCCGGAGTATGTCGGCGTGACTGTTGATATTTCAGGTCTCACTGCGGCCAACTACTTTGACTCGGTGCTGGTCACTTCCGACGATGCCGAAAACTCACCTGAGTATGCCTTTGTGGCCCTGGAACTGACGCCGCCACCGAACTACCTGGCGGTCACTCCCGATACGCTGTTCTTTACAGCCTACGTAGGTGAGGCCAATCCGGCCGCTGACAGTTTTGAAGTCAGTGAGACCGGCGGTGGTGTAATCGGTTTCGATGCGGCTGAAGTAGTGGGCTGGTTTGGCATCAACAAAACCAGTGGCTACACGCCGGAATATGTAACGGTGAACGTTGATATCACCGGTTTAAGTGCCGGCGGATACTTTGATTTGGTGACGGTTAGCTCTCTTGAGGCCGACAATTCGCCGATCTATGCGTATGTGTCATTGGTAGTTCTTGGGGGTGTGAGTAATACTCCGCCGGTGCTGGATTCTATTCGTGCCAAGTATATCTGTGAGGGAGAAACACTGACCTTCACGGTAACAGCATCCGATCTGGAGACAACCCCAACCATAGCGTCTCCCAACCTGCCCACGGGCGCTGGCTTGACCGATAACGGTGACGGCACGGCTGACTTCCTGTGGATTCCGGACTATACCCAGGCCGGCACATATTACGTTACTTTCATTGCCTTTGATGGTGAACTGGCCGATTCCGAGTTGGTCCAGATCGATGTCTGCAACACCAATCGGGTACCGGGGTTTGGGCCTATTGTCGACACCACTACAATTACTGAGTGCGACACGCTGGGGATCTCTTTCTCGGCGACTGATCCCGATGGTGATCCGGTGGGATTGGGCATTCTGGAGCCTTTACCGACCAACATGACCTTTGACGACCTGGGTGGTGGTCAGGCCTATCTCTTCTTTGATCCTGATACTACTCAGGCCGGTGTCTATCCACTGACGGTCTTTGCTACCGACGAAACTGACACTGTCACGGCAGCTTTCACGATTGTCGTGGAGGAGTGTCATGGCGAACCCCCGTGCGTCGAGATGATTCTGTCTGACTCTGTTTTCCACTTTGTCGACACCCTCGTGCCGGGTGATAAGTCGAACATGGCGCTGGAGGCGACGCTGGATATTACCAGTTCCGGTGAAGAGTTCTGCTTTGTCATCTATGCGTACGATGACACGTTGGCCACCTGGCTGACGGTCGTCGATTCTGTAGGATGCACACCATTGACGGTGACTCTTACCGCCGATGGCAGCGGACTGGCAGTGGGAACGTATACGAATAGATTTGCGGTGTTGGGCGACTCGAGCGTCTGTGATCCCGATATGCGATTCTTCCATGTCAGACTCGATGTAGTTGACACCACCAGTATCGATTCCCTGTGCTATGATTCGATGATGGTGGCTGAGGTGATGACCGTTCCCGGTGCGCCGGCCATGGTACCGGTGGAATTCACCAACTGCTGCGACCTCTCGGGCATCGGGGTGGTGCTGAGCTGGGGCTCCGACTATGTTGCCCTGGATTCGGTTTCCTTTGCTGATTCACGGTTGGTCGATTTCCCGCTTAAGTATGATACTATTGATAACGTCAGCCACCGAGTCGCGGTGGGTGCGGCTAATGACGGCACGGCTCTCGACGTCGTGCCGGGGACGGGTAATTTCGTCAACCTTCACTTTTCCGTTCTGCCGGGTGCGCCGCACGGCTTCTATGAGATCGGCATCTATGATTTCAAGTGCCCCACCTGTCTTAATCCGATTTTCGCGGAGGATTGCGGCGAAGGCACCGAGTTGATTATGCCCGGATTTGAGCCCGGCGGTATCCTGGTTGATACCACCACTCTCTATTTCTGCGGCTATGTGGTCGACCCCGACGGTAACCCGATTCCGGAAGCGACGGTCGAACTCTGGGCCGGTTTCCCCAATGGGTCACCGGACGACATGACTCAGACTAACTCGTCAGGAGCCTTTGCCTTTACCGGCTTTGCGATGCCGCCGTTTGATCTGTGGGCCTACCATGATGGCTACTATCCGACGTTGATTGAGGATATCAACGCCCTGCTCAGCGACGATACCACTATCGTCCTGTATCCGATCGAACCGGTTACGCCGACGCAGGAGTGGGTCCTGTTCTACTGTTCTGACAACACCTATATGGGTGAGCCGCTGCCGGTCGGTTCGGTGGTTGATGCCTTCGATCCGGAAGGTACGCACTGCGGTACTTACTTTGTGGAACATGCCGGTTCCTATGGTTACCTGCTGGCCTATGGCGACGACCCTTACTATCCCAACGACACTACCGATGAAGGAGCCGAGCCGGGTGACCTGATCACGTTCACGGTCAACGGTATCGAGGCGTTGGTCACCGGTGACCCGACCTGGACCTATCATGGTGACAGCAGTGAAGTCTGCCTTGAGGTGGGCGTGGTCGACACCATCTACTGTGATCTGTTCAAGGGCTGGAACCTGGTGAGTTGGAACCTCGACCAGGAATCCGATTACATCGTTGATGCTCTGGCTTCCATATCCGGCTGCGTCGAACTGGTAATGGGCTTTGAACAGGGTGGTCTGATCTATGATCCGGGTCTGCCGCAGTTCTCGAACCTGTGGCAGGTTGACCATCTCAGCGGTTACTGGATCAAGACCAGTTGCAACACCACGCTGGAGATCACCGGTATGCCGGTAGCGGCAACGACCCCGATCGCACTGACGGCCGGCTGGAACCTGGTTTCTTACCTGCCCGACATCCCGATGGCGACGGGTGATGCCCTGGCTTCGCTGGGCGATAATCTGATCGTGGCCCTGGGTTACGAAAATGATTCCGGGTCGGTCTACCTGCCCGGTGAAGATCTGTACAACAGCCTGGATACGATGGCCGGTTGCCTGGGCTACTGGGTCAAGGTACTTCAGGATACATCACTGGTTTACCCGGGGACGTTCCCGGTGGTGACGGCTCCCCACAAGAGCCATCAACCGGTGATGAGTGCCGCCATAGCGGGTGTGACGGCGACCAATCGCTGGGTCAATGTCTACTCCGAGAACCTGACTCTTGATGGTGCGACGGTTGCCGCTGGAGCAACCATTACGGCACACAATCTTGACGGCCGGATAATCGGCAGCTTCACGACCATTCGTGAAGGTCAGTTCGGCTTCATGCCGGTTTATGCCAATGATAACGCTACTACCGAGATTGAGGGAGTGAGGGCCGGTGAACGGTTCTATCTCGCCGTGAACGGAGTGGCTGCCAACGAGACATTCATCTGGACTGAGACCGGCGACCGGATGGAGATTGGTGCCCTGACGGCCAAGGCCGGCTCGCAGCAGGCTCTGCCGGATGGGTACTCACTGTATCAGAACTATCCCAACCCGTTCAACCCGTCGACTCATATCAGCTTCACGCTGCCGATCGCCGGACAGGCCAGGATTGATATCTACAACATCCTGGGCAAGTTGGTGGCGACGCCGTTTGACGGCACAGCCCGCACGGGTGAGAACAATATCGTTTGGGATGGTCGCAACCAAGCCGGTGAAAACGTTGCCACGGGCATTTACTTCTACCGGTTAACGGCCGATAACTATGTAGAAACTAAGAAAATGACCCTGATGAAATAGGTTTTTCGACCTCTCATTGAGGTTTTGCGAGCACTTCCGGTCGGCCGGTTTGGCCGGCCGGAATAACCGATGGTGAAAACGTGAAGACTTACATTGTGACGCTGATGCTGACAGCATGCCTTCTGGCGGGAGTCGCTTCCGCGGTCCGGGCGGACGCAGGAACCAGCAACGAGTGGGTCAATTTCAGAGGAGATGTTACTTTCAACGGTCTGCCGGCTCCGGTCGGCTCGCGAGTCGATGCTTACGACTCCGTTGGCACTCGCTGCGGTACATTTACCGTTGGGGATATCGTTGATTCGGCCGGCATCTATGGCTATATGTCTGTCTACCGTGACGACCACTCATTCCCGGACACGGCCGACGAAGGCGCCGAACCGGGTGAAAGCATCTTCTTCAAGGTGAACGGCCGGTGGGTCGACTCGCTCAGTGGTAACGTCATCTGGGGAGTCCACGGAGATACCAACACGGTGCATCTGTACGCCTCCGGGACGATCCTGATAACTCCAGTGGTTATGCCCCCTACTCAGTCAGCGGCTTTTGGCGACACTATCCGCTGCTGGGTGGGTGTACGCAACGATGGTGACGGCCTTGATTTCTACGGAATCACTTCGACGTCGTCACTGGGCTGGGAGACGGTCAGCCAGGACAGCTTCTCCTATGCCGATACCGGAGATACCGCCTGGTTGTATTTTGATATTATCACGCCGGTCTGGCCGGGCTGGGATACCCTGGACAATATCACGTTCTCGGTTTTTTCGTATCTCGATACCAGCCAGCACGTCGACAGCACCGTCGACGTGATAATCTCGTTTTCTGACGTTGCTGAGCCGTTTGCTGAATTGCCGGGTCATTTTCGACTGCTCCAGAATTTCCCCAACCCCTTCAATCCGAACACAACCATATCATTCACCCTGGCAGAGCGGTCGGCGGTGATGCTGGAAGTCTATAATGTACTGGGACAGGTTGTCGAAAGTCGCGATCTGGGCGTACTGCCGGCCGATGACCACAGTGTTGAATACGATGCTTCCGATCAGGCCTCCGGCGTCTATTTCTATCGGCTGACTACCGAGTCAGGCAGTCAGTCCCGCAAAATGGTTCTGCTCAAATAGCCGCCGGCATTTCATGACGGCACAAAACCCCGGTTTGCGCCGGGGTTTTTTTCTTGTTTTTTACACAACCGTCGCCGATCTTGGAGTTGGTACCGATTGGCGGCAAGCCTGCGGGGGTGGTAGTCGTCATTTTCGTGGTCTTAAAAGAGAGTAGCGCTCGGTGGCATCTGAATACATCGTGGTTGGCAGAACTGACCGGGGACTGGTCAGGCCGGGTAACGAAGACTACCTCCATCTGGATGACAAGAACGCCGTTTATGCCGTCTGTGACGGCATGGGTGGACATCAGGCCGGTGAAGTGGCCTCCATGACCGCCTCCGAAACGATTCGAGTTCTGTTCGACCAGTTTCACGACGACTTATTGCGAGATGAGCGGCTTTCTCCCGGCAGGACACTGCCGCCAGGTGGTGATTTGCTGTTGAGATCGATCCGGCTGGCCAATCGTCAAATATACAACCGGGCAGCCGCTGACTCGTTGCTGTCGGGCATGGGTACGACAGTGGTGGCGGTAGCGTTTCAAGACGACCTGATGTCGATCGCGCATGTTGGTGACAGTCGCGCTTATCGCCTGGAAGAACGGCAACTGCAACCACTGACCAGGGATCACTCGTGGGTCTCCGAGATGCAGGCCAACCATAACCTGTCGGAGAAGGACTCCACTTCGTTTGTCGGCCGCAACGTCATCACCCGGGCTTTAGGTGTTCGGGAAACGGTTGAAGTCGACTATCGCCTGGTAAAAGTAAAACCGGGTGAGGTATACATCCTGTGCTCCGACGGTCTGTGTGGCTTTGCCGATGATGATGAGATATTTGCGGTTGCGAACCGAGCCCGGAGCAGCATTAGCCGGATCGTTGATGACCTGGTCCAGTTGGCCAACGATCGGGGTGGCGCCGACAATGTCACTGTCATTGTCCTCGAAATCAAGCAGGTCGATACTTCCGACATACCGGAAGTGGAAGTTTTTACTCTGCCGGGAGAGTCGGTAGAGGAACTCCAGGCTGAGGATGAATGGCTGGCCCGGGTGGCGGCTTCCAAAACCGAAGAGGCGCAGACACAACCGCCAACTCGAAAATCCCCCGGCCGCTTCCTGCTGACGCTTATCTTTGCCGCCTTTGTTCTCCTGGCGTGTGCCTTTGTCTATTTACAGACTACCAGGTGAAGTCTCGTCTTAAGTAATCATAACCAACCGAAGACCGGGTTATAGCTTGTTGGGTTGAAGCGCAATACATTAAACGAACTTGTGTGAGAAAGGCGTCAGCCGAGTAGGTCCGGTAGAGTGGAGTCTTGTCAGGCTATTGTCGGGTTTCGCGGTCGCCAGGGGCTCCCTGGGAACACCGACCTACAGGAACTCGATCAAATACACTTTTGACGCGCTCTCTGTGACTCACTACAACCCAAAAACGATATTACATCCCCGGCAGATTAAAGCAGACGACTTTCGGTTCGGTCATCTCCTGCAGCGAGAATTTCAACCCTTCCCGACCCAGACCGGAGTACTTGACGCCGCCAAAGGGCATGGAGTCCAGCCGGTAATCGGTCGAGTCGTTAATCATGACGCCGCCGCAGTCCAGTTCGTAAGCTGCCTTGAAGGCCGTTTCCAGGTCACGGGTGAAGATTGCCGCCAGCAGGCCGTACGGCAGGGCGTTAGCTTCTGCGATGGCCTTATCGAGATCGTCTACCGGGTAAATGTTGACGGTTGGTCCGAAGACTTCCTCGCAGTGGATTTTAACATCGCCGGGGACATTTTCCAGTACCGTCGGTTCGACCAGCGCACCTTTTCTGCCACCGCCCGTCAGGACGTGGGCGCCTTTGTCGGCCGCCTCGGCGACCCACTGCTCGACCCGTTTAGCCTCGGTCTCGGTGATCATCGGCCCCATGTCGGTTTCTTCTTTGAGTTTGTCGCCGATTTGGTATTTCTTCGTGAGGGCCACGAAATCAGCCGTGAATTGATCGTAAATGTCGCGATGCACCAGCAGTCTCTGCACGCCGATACAGTTCTGCCCGGCCGCCCAGAAAGCGCCCGAGACGCATGATTCCACGGCCAGTTTGAGGTCGGCATCTTTCCAGACGATCACCGGCGAATCGGAACCGAGTTCCATACCGATTTTCTTGATGCCTGCTTTCGAGGCAATCTGCTTGCCGGCCTCAACCCCCCCGGTGAACGAGATCATGCGGACACGCTCATCGGAGACCAGCGGATCGCCGATCTGGGAACCATAACCGGTAATTAGCTGGATTGCCTGCGGCGGCAACCCGGCTTCGATCAGGACCTCCACCAGTTTGATGGCCGACAATGGCGTGACGGTAGCCGGCTTGAGTATGACCGCGTTGCCGGCGGCGATAGCCGGACCCAACTTGTGTGCCACCAGGTTGAGCGGATCGTTGAAGGGCGTTATTGCCAGCACCACACCGATCGGGAAACGGTAATAAAAGCCCCGACGCTTCTCGCCGCCGGGGAAAGAATCAAACGGGATAGTTTCCCCAAGTATCCGTTTGGCTTCCTCGGCTGCTATCGTCAGGGTGTTGACGCACCGTGAAGCTTCCTTGCGGGCTTCGTTGATTGTCTTCGATCCTTCACGGGCAATGACTGTGGCAAATTCGTCCAGGCGCCCGGATATAAGACCGGCCGCCTTGTACAGCACCTGGGCTCGGTCGTAAACGGTCATTCTCTTTGTTATTTCAAAACCTTTGACGGCCGCGCTAAGGGCTACCTCCACGTCCTGTTTCGAGCCGGCCGGAATAGTATCGACTAATGAGTTGTCATAGGGATCGTTTACGTCGATAGTCTTGTCGCGGTCGACCCAGCGGCCGTCCAGCAGCATCTTCATTTTTTGCCTCCCACATGGATAATATCAACCAGCACGCTGTAGCCGGTTTCGGTTCGTCCGGCGCCCGGTCCGACAATGGTGACGTCACCAAGAGCGTCCGTTGAGATGGTCATGGCATTGTCGGCCCCCATGATACCCGCCAAAGGATGGGTCAGGTCTATTTCTTCGGGTGCCACGCTGCCTTTTATCTGGTCGCCATCGCGCCAGACTTTGCCGATCAGCTTGAAACGCTTGCCGCGCGATTTGGCATCGGCTATGGCGTCGGGGGTTATCCCGGTGATTCCCTGACAAGGGAAACTGTCAGGTTTGGCGCAGGAGCCGAAGACAGCGTTGGCCAGGATGGTCACCTTGGCCAGGGCATCCCAGCCCAGCACGTCGGCATCCGGCACCGCCTCGGCATACCCCAGTTCCTGTGCCTTTTTGAGAGCATCTTGGTATGACATCCCGGCTTCCATTTGTGTCAGGATGAAGTTGGTGGTGCCGTTGAGGATCCCTTTCATCTCCGAGATAGAAGTTCCTGCGAGCGTTTCGCGAATCAGGTTTAACAGCGGCGTGCCGCTCATGACGGTTCCCTCGTATAGGAACTTGACGCCCTTTTCGGCAGCTAACCGGGACAACTCGTGGAGATACAGAGCCGTCGGCCCTTTGTTGGTGGTGGTGACGTGAATCCCCTTGTCTATAGCGGCCCGGATGTGTGATGTGGCCGGTTTGCCGGTTTTGATATCGGTGTAGGTCATTTCGACCATCATATCGGCATCGGCTGATTTAATCATGCTGAGGGCATCACCTTCATATTTGTCCGGCGAGTCTGCGATACTGCCGCCGGATTTGGCCGCCTTGAGTGCCTTCTTTAAGTCGATGCCGCCGGAGTTGTAGACGCTTCCCTTGAGCATGTCAGCGATGCCGACGATGCTGACCTCAAGCTCGTAATCGGCCTGCAGCTCCTTCTCTTTGGTCAGCAGCAGTTCGGCCAAACCCTGACCAACCGTTCCAAAACCAATCAACAAAAGACGCATTATGTTCAATCCTCCTATTTTGCGCTATGCAGCAGGTAGAACCGCATCGGATTCCGCCCTACTTCGTCCGATACCGGTCGGGTGCGTCAAAGAGGTCGATGACGTTGACCCGCGACAGGAAGGTGGCCGAGTGGACGGTCCCTTCCGGGATATAGTACGAGTCACCCTGACGGTAAGTCTTCGTCTCATCACCGATAGTCAGTTTCATCTCACCCGCCAGCATCATTCCCCACTGGGTGCAGTGCGAATGGGGTGGGATGCCCCCGGAGGGCTGAATATCAAAAAAGACTAACTGTTTATCGCCCCCCTGCAGCAGCCAGCCGCGAACACCCTCCACGGGGATGTCTATCTCAGGCAGACCCCGGATCATATCCGGGTAGACGGTGTCGCCCCACTCTTTTCTCGTCTCACTCATGGTAATCCTCGCTATCGGTACGCGATCTTTGCAAATCGGGCGTCATGCCCGCGACGCATGATCTCACGGGTATCCTGGTCGCAACGAATACATTTGTGGTAGATAACATCGCCGATCAGTTCCGCCTTTTCGTCCCGCTCCTCATCGGAGAGGAAATAGGCTTCCATGGTGTCATAGGGGCGCGACTGCCCGTCGCTTTCGTACTTGATGGTTATATCGCAGCCGCCGTCGAGCACCCGGTGAGCGTTTTCGGTCCAGTCAAAATCGGCCATACCCAGATCGGGGTTGATTCTCAAGTGAGCTGCCAGTGAAATCGGCGGCAGCCCGGAGGCTTTGAGTTCCTCGAAGCACTGCATGAAAGTCTCTGCGCCGGCGGCGTTGCCGATATTGATTTCATAAAGTGGGGTGGTACCGTCGTCGCGCAGGTACTCCTTGACGATGTTCATCAGCATTCTGAACTGGATGGCATTCTGCGTGGACAGCAGCATCGAAATCTTGAAACTGATCTGCGGAATCTGCCGTCCGAAGTAGCAGGCGGCGACAATGGTCGACCAACTCGGATTGAGGAAGAAGTTGGCTCCGGTTTCGAGTGCCGTGCGGATGATGCCGTCCAGGTAGACCAGGTGGTTGTTGTCGCCGACTTCGATGCCGCCGAAGTTACCGAAGGGGGTGCCCATGTTTTTAAGAATCAACTGGCTCAGGCCGTCGCCGAGATCACGGCGATCAAACTTCTCGCCGGTGATTTTCTCGATTTTGGCAAACCGATCTTCCAGCATCGGGATACCGATCAGGTTGGTGGAGCAGAACTTGCTGGCTCCAAGGATATTTTCCGCCATCGCCAGTGTGGCCAGCAGATCACCGCTGTAAACGTAATGGTCCGTCAGCGCCACCACAGAAATCATCTCAGTTGGGAAAAGAACGTCCTTGTTTTGTGCTATCCGGCGCATGCAGTCCAGCGTAACACGGCTGCCCTGGAAGCCGGAAACCTGGGTGGTGCAGACACCCTTTTTGGTGGTCTTGATCCCCTCAGCAGTAATAAAGTCCTCTACTTTGGGGAAGTCTTTGACGTATTTTTCCGCCTTGTTCAGCATATCGGCGTAGCCTTTGTCCGTGGCGATTTTCTTGCGGGCCTGGTAGTCTCGCCTGGCGGTGATTTTTTCGCCAATAGCTTTGGCGCCGCCGTAGGCGTCGATCAGGGCATCGATAGCCTTTGTATCTCGGTCGTTCAGGAGCTTGAAATGCACCCTCGTATCCTCCCAGTTATGATAAAAAAAGCATCTTTCGCATTCTTATTGCGGTTGCAGATGTTGGTGAACGGGTAAATCTCAGTCATACAGAAGGTAAGTTACGGCCGTCGGGTCGGCTTTTCAAGCGGTTTTTGGATAGCAGGCAACGCGCAGGCAGGAGGGATGCCGCACCGGAAACTAAAAGCCGGTCAGGGCTGGGTCTGCTCCGCTTGGAGGTTGTGACAAAAGATAGAAATCATACCTCGCTTAGGGTGGGGGCTTGCCTCTCACCATTTGACGGCGGACATAAAGCCCGCCGCTACGCGAAGTTGGAGATATTGCCTTTTTGCTCGAATCACTCTCTATGTTCGAGTAACCGACTTATGTCACAGCCTCCGCCTGCTGCTTGACGATACGGTGGGTGTCGCGGGCGATGACCAGCTCTTCATTGGTGGGCACCACCAGCACCCGCACCTTGCTGTCGGCGGTGGAAATATCGGTCTCGACCGCCTGGGCTTCTTTGTTTTTGCTATCGTTTAAGGCGATGCCCAGGAATTCCAGATTCTCGCAGGTAAGGCGGCGCACATCGGCCGAATTCTCACCGACCCCGGCAGTGAAAACAAGCACGTCGAGACCGCCCATCGCAGCGGCGTAAGCACCAATGTACTTCTTGAGCCGATAGCAATAGATATCCAGCGCCAGTTGGGCGTTGCTGTTGCCTTCGCCGGCTGATTCGACAATCTCTTGCACGTCGGAAGAAATGCCGGAAATGCCAACCAGTCCGGAGTGCTTGTTCAGCAGTGTATTGGCTTCGTGCAGGCTCAGTTCTTCGCGAGCCATTACGTGCAGGATGACGGCCGGATCCAGGTCGCCGGAGCGGGTGCCCATCAACAAGCCCTCCAGCGGCGTGAAGCCCATGGAAGTATCGACCGAACTGCCGTTGTCGAAGGCCGTCACGGAAGCGCCATTACCGAGATGGCAGGTAATCATTTTCAACTCGGTTATCGGTCGGTCCACCATGGCGGCTGCCCGATGACTTACGAAGTAGTGCGACATGCCGTGAAAGCCATAGCGACGGATGCCGTATCGCTTATACAGGACGTAGGGAATCCCGTAAATATAGGCGTGGGGCGGCATGGTGTGATGGAGCGCCGTGTCAAAAACCGCCACCTGCGGCACGTCCGGCAGCGCTTTCATACAGGCGTTGATGCCCCGGATGTTGTGAGGATTGTGCAAAGGAGCCAGTTCGATCAGGTTGCGAAGTTCCCGCATCAGTTGCTTGTCGATAAGCACCGAATCGGTGAACTTCTCACCGCCGTGAACCACCCGGTGCCCTACCGCCTGTATCTCCGAGCGGTCCTCGATGACACCATGCTCTTCCGACAGCAGCAAGGAAACGATTTGCTCGATGGCTATAATGTGGTCGAGGATTTCCCGGGACCTTTTGTATTCCGGGCGGTCGTGCGGCTTGTGTGTCAGGACGGAGGCCGACATACCGATACGTGACACCGACCCTTTGGCCAGCGCCATCTCATTTTCCGTATCAATAAGCTGGTACTTCACCGAAGATGAACCGCAGTTGATAACAAGTATCTTCATTATTGATTACCTGCCTTCAGCGATGGGCCTGGTTCCTGTTTTGTTGGAATTCGGTTGCCGTCCTCGTCGTACCTGAAAAAGCCCTTACCCGTTTTCACGCCCAGGTGCCCGGCTCTGACCAGTTTGCGCAAGAGTGGGCAAGGGTTGTATTTGTGCTCGGAGAGTTCCGCAATCAGGTTCTCCATCCACGACATGACCACGTCGAGTCCCATCATGTCGGCCAGAGTCAGGGGACCGACATTGAAGCCGAAACCGAGCTTCATAGCTTCGTCGATATCATCGGCGGAGGCGACACCTTCCATCAGAACGTGCATCGCTTCGTTCAGCAGTGGTACGATAATGCGAGTCGTTACATAACCGGGATACTCAATGACCGTGATCCATTCTTTACCGAGTAAATCGGCGAATTCGACCGCTTTGTTGAATGTCTCCTCATCGGTTTTGAGTCCCTTGACTATTTCTACCAGCGGAATCTTGGTCACCGGGTTGAGAAAGTGCATACCGATGATCTTACCGGGACGCCCGGTGACGGCGGCGATCTCCGAGATGGAAAGTGTTCCGGTATTGGTGATCAGGAGAGTATCAGGCGTGCAGATAGAGTCAAGTTTCTTAAAGAGGGATCTTTTGTTGTCCAGGTTTTCAGGAATCGCTTCCATCACAATTTCGCAGTCTTCAGCCTGGGAGATGTCGGAGGAGGGGAAGATTCGCGCCAGGATGGCTTTCTTGTCGGCCTGGGTGAGACCCCATTTGTGTATTTCCCGGTCGATTGATTCGGCAATCCCCCGGATACCGCGCTCGGCCAGCTTGGTAGTTTTGTCCACCAGAATGACTTCGTTGCCGGAGTTGGAGATCGCCTCCGCCAGACCCTGGCCCATGACCCCGGCACCAATGATAATGATCTTTGCCGTCGGCATACTCTAATCACCTTTCATCGAGTTATTCGCCTTACCCGCTATAACCATTATCGGCAAATATAATTTGTCTTTGCCAATCCGCAATGTATTTTAGATCGGTTGCTCCGAGCGGGAAGATTACCGGGGGTACCCGGTGGCGCCCCGGCGTTTCACGATGGAGTAGCCGCAGGCAGCGGGATAGCAGTAAAACCGGGCGATCTGCCGCCACGGGTGTAGAAAACAGCGGAGCGATTGCCCACAAGGAGAAGTATTTGACTTAAGAATACGGGAGAGACCATGTTGAGAATAATCAGACTTACAATTGGGCTGCTGGTGCTGGTTTTTGTGATCGGCCCGCCGGCCGAGGCGCGGATCAAGCGGGTAGCCAAAAGCTGGAACGTCATCGATCTTCACGGCGGCTATTCGGTGCCGATTGGAACTTACCACCGGATCGGCATTCTCGAGTTCACAGGGGTGACAGGTGCAGTGGTGGCGATCGATGCCGACAAAGTTTACGAGCCGACCTTTCATTTCGGGTTTGACTACGGGAGACTTCATGGCGGACACCTGCTGTACAGTTTCGGATTTAAGTATACCAGGGTAGCCACACTGGACACGTTTGTGGTCGATAATCAGACCTCATGGGTGTTTACTCCGGTTACGCCTTCGTTCAATCAGTATGATGTAGATTTTAATGTTAATTTCCTGGCGACCGATATCTCCCGGTCGCGGTTTGCTCCCTATCTCGGCGTCAGCTTTCATGGTGGTATCACTTCTCAGGCAGCACCGGGAGAAGTGTCGGAAAATTGGCTGACGGTAGCGGCCGGTCTGAATTTTGGGGCTGATCTCAAGGTCTGGGGCGCGCCCAATAATCGCGCATTTGTTACACTCTCAACCGTTAATAATGTGCAGGTGCTGGCATCCAGCCACCGGCCACGCTATATCAGTCTGGGAGGCGGGCTGAAATACTACTTCCGGCTGTAAACAGGTGCTGAAAACGACCCCCAACAAAGGAAACACGACCATAAGACGATTTCACGCAGTACCCGTAGTTGTTTTGGCTGTTCTGCTGGTCGTTGGCTTGCTGCCCGGTTGCGGCGATGACAACCCGACCGATTCCGGTAAAAGCACGCGGATATTCGCCCCTAACGGTTTGTACTACAAGGGCGTTATGGGGGATACAATCGCTGGTTCCGTCCTGCGATTTGCGGTGCTGGACAAAGACGACAAACGTCTGCTCAACCGGCAGATCCAATTGTTTCAGTTGGCTGGAGACGGCGAGATCAGCCATCGCTCGGTGGTTACCGATTCAACCGGCTGGGCAGGTTTCTGGTATGCTTTCACCGGCGACTCCGGACATGCCGCTATCCGCCTGGTTGTGGAAGGTGTCGATTCAATTGTAATTCTGTTGCGCGCCGACGTGCTGATTCCCGGACCGGGGGGGCAGGCGCAGTACGTCCTTTTCGATGACACCTACGCCGACGTCAAGAAGTTCAATGATCAGCCAGCGTCTGTGTTTGCGCACCCAAACTTTTGGATCGTCTACGCCGATTATGAGAGTGCTCTCGGAGTTGTGGTGGTGATTGACGACACTGACCACAACAGTTCGGCGGCGAACTCGGAAGCGGTTCTGGGAGTGATAGTCAACACCGTATACGAGGGCACCACCACTGATTCCATCCCGGTTGGTATCGGTATCACTATAGCCGAACTGCGGACAATCTATGGCGATCCGAATACAGTTAGCTACGATACCGAGCCACCTCCGGCCATTAAGATCACGTATGACAACCGGGAGTTGACCTTGTACGGTGATCTGACTGACGATACGACGATTTTCGAAATACACCTGAGCGAATAATTACGAGCCCCATCGCCGGAACCGGTGGCCGACTGGCTACCGGTTTAGATTGATTAGCTTTCGAAGACTACTCGTCCGCCAAGGATAGTACGGAACACTTTACCGGACAGCTTCATTCCGATAAAGGCTGAGTTCCGCGACCGGGAGTGGAAGCGGTCAGCCCGCACGGTCCAACTGTGATCGGGGTCGACAATAGTGATGTCGGCCGGGGCGCCAACTGCAAGTGTCCCACCCGGAAGGTTGAGGATACGGGCCGGGTTGGAGGTCATCTTTCTGACGGCGTCAGCCCAACTCAGGTACCCGCGATCAACGATGAATTTCTTGATCAGGCCCAGCGTGGTTTCAAGTCCGATGGTGCCGGGAGGGGCGCGATCGAATTCACAGTCCTTTTCTTCGGCCGAGTGCGGCGCGTGGTCGGAGGCGATGCAGTCAATGGTGCCGTCCACCAGCCCTTCGATCAGGGCTTCCTGGTCTGCCCTGGTTCGGAGGGGTGGATTCACTCTCAGGTTGGTGTTAAACTCCCGGCCGATTTCCTCGTCGGTAAGAACCAGGTGGTGTGGAGTAACTTCAGCGGTTACCCGGACACCTTCCTGCTTGGCCTGGCGGATAGCAACCACCGCCCCCCGCGTGGAGATGTGCTGGAAGTGAAGGCGAGCGCCGGTCATCCGGCACAGAGCAATGTCGCGCAGGACGGCGATCTCCTCGGCCACTGCCGGGGCGCCTTTCAGGCCCAGCCGGGTAGACTGGTAGGATTCATTCATCACTGCTCCGGCACATAGCTGCTGATCTTCGGCGTGCTGCATTACCGGGATATCAAACATGCGCGAGTACTCCAGCGCCAGGCGCATGATCTCGGGGTTTTGCACGTAATTGCCGTCGTCGGTTATGGCTACCGCGCCCATCTTGACCAGGTCGCCGATTTCGGCCAGTTCCTTACCGGCAATGTCCTTGGTGATGGCACCAACGACATAGACGTGCGCATCGGCATCCTGGCCGCGGTCCTGCACGAACTTGACAGTTTCCTGGTTGTCGATCCGGGGGGTGGTGTTGGGCATACAGCAGACGGATGTAAACCCGCCGGCCGCTGCCGCCCGGCAACCGGAGGCGACGGTTTCTTCATCTTCGCGGCCGGGTTCCCGCAGGTGCACGTGCATGTCGATCAGGCCGGGGATCACGATTTTTCCGGTGGCATCGATTATTTGTGAGGCATCAATCCCGGCCGGTTTCTTGCGGCCGGTTTTGGGTTCGACGGCAATCTCGGCGATGACGCCGTTTTCGATAAAGACGTCAGCATCAATACCGAATCCCAGGACCGGATCAATGACATGACCGCCCCTGACTACCAGTTGCTGTCGGTTATCGTCCGTCATTCGCCCATATCTCCTTCCTGCCCCCGCAACAGGTACAGGATCGCCATGCGCACCGCCTGACCGTTGGTAACCTGGTCGAGAATGACGGAACTGTCGCTGTCGGCCACATCGCTGGTAATCTCAACGCCGCGATTAATCGGACCGGGGTGCATAATGGTATAGTTTTTATTCAGGCGTTTCAGGCGCGGGCGATTGATACCAAACAGAGCGGTATACTCACGTTGCGAGGGAAACAAGCCGGCCTGCTGCCGCTCCAGTTGTATGCGCATCACATTGACGACATCAGCACCGTCAAGGGCCTCGTCGAGGTTGGTATATACATCACAGCCAAGCTTTTCGACATCCATGGGCAATAGTGTGGCCGGACCGCACAGGGCGACAGAAGCCCCCATGGTCTTAAGCCCCCAGACGTTGGAGCGGATAACCCGGGAGTGCTTCACGTCGCCGAGCAGGACCACCCGCAAGCCGTCCAGGTGACCGTATTTTTTACGGATAGTGAACATGTCCAGCAATGCCTGTGTGGGGTGTTCATGGGCGCCATCGCCGGCGTTAATGATGTTGGAGTCTATGCAACCGGTCAGGAAGTACGGTACTCCGGGTGAGCCGTGGCGCACCACCACCATGTCGATCTTCATGGCCTCGATATTCTGCACCGTGTCGCGTAGAGATTCGCCTTTTTTCACCGAGGACGTGGAGGCGCTGAAATTGACAATGTCGGCCGATAGTCTTTTCTCGGCTAACTCGAATGAAATACGGGTCCGGGTCGAGGGCTCGTAAAACAGGTTCAGTACCGTTATGCCGCGAAGCGTCGGGACTTTCTTGATCGTGCGGTCCAGCACTTCGCGAAACGTCTCAGCCGTGTCCAGGATGAGAGCAATGTCTTCCTGGGGGGTTTCTTCCAGGCCAAGCAGATGACGGGAACTGAGGCGGCTCATTTATTCCTCCCGGTGTGAGGTTCGGCCAGACCGCCCTTGACTACGTAGACACTGTCGTGGCCGTCTTTCTCAATGACTTCCAGAACCACCCGGTCGGTTTTTGATGTCGGAATATTGACTCCGACATAATCCGGTTTAATCGGCAACTCACGATGGCCGCGGTCGACCAGCGTCACCAGTTGAATCGTCCGGGGTCGGCCAAAATCAATGATCTGGTCCAGCGCCGCCCGAACGGTACGGCCGGTGAACAGGACGTCGTCCACCAGGATGACATTGCGGTCGACCACCTCAAAGAGGATATCCGTCCGCTGGACAATCGGCTGGTCCAGTTTGGAATGAACGTCATCGCGGTAGAGGCCGATATCCATCAGCCCCACCGGTACGCTGACACCCTCCAATTCTTCAATTGTTTTGGCAATCCGCCGGGCAAGGAAAGCACCGCGAGTCAGGATGCCGATGATGACAATCGTTTCGGCACCGGAATTGTGCTCCAGGATTTCGTGAGCGATCCGGGTCAGGGCGCGGCCGATCTTCTTTTCGTCGAGGATCACATCCTTCTGTTCAGACAATAAATATCTCCCGTCACTTGATATAAGAAAGGTTGAGTTGTGTTTCGATTGAACAAACTTGACTGTTTGAATACGTATGACATCGTTTTTCCTTTGGTGACCTCACCGGATCACCTTAAAAGGTAGCCGGCTTGTCATCTGTCGGCGAGCGACGATGATTTTACCGGCGGCCTGCTGAGGGGCAATGATACTCGATCTGAACTGATAGTCAAGTACTATCGGGCAGAAAAGAGTTCTTTACGTCACTATATTCAGGCGGTGATCCGTGGGGGGTGACACAACTCCGACCCAGGCTTTATCACAAAAGAACTCGTCCGTCGACAGCCGGCTCCACCGGGTGTCATTGGTCAGAATGATCACCTTGTCAGTTAGTAACTTAATAATATCACCATCGTGGGAAATAATGATCAGGCCGACTCCCCGCTCTTTGAGAACCCGCCCCAGCCTGATAAAGCGGCCTACTCCCTCCTGGTCCAGGGCGCAGGTCGGTTCATCGAAAACCACCACCCGGGGGGACATCGAAAGCACCGCTGCAAAGGCCAGCCGACGTTTTTCACCTCCCGAAAGGGTGAAGGGGTCTTTCTCTCGGAAGGTTGTCGGCTGCAGGCCAACCATGGCTAACAGGGCATCGACGTGATCCTGGTCGACCTGTTGATGCAGGTTTTTGGGTCCGAAGGCAACTTCCTCTGAGCAAGACGGCAGAAAGAACTGCCGCTCCGGTTGCTGAAAAACCGCCGACACCTGGCCGATGGTCTGCTCCGGTGGCATCGGTTGCCGGTGGTCATCAATGTATTCAATCGAACCGGAGTCAGGCTTGAGCAACCCACACAACAGTAATCCCAGGCTGCTCTTGCCGGAACCGGACGGTCCCACCAGGCCGATTGCTTCTCCCGCCTGAAGGTCGAAACTGACGTTTCTCAACACATCGGACGCTGCGCCCGGATAGCGCAAACTGACCCGGCGCAGCACCAGCCCGGACAGGACTACCGGCGGTTTGGCCTGTGGGCAAGGCAAGGGGGCGGGGATGGCTATCTGACGGTGGTCGTTTAATGAAAACAATAGCCCGGTCCTCAGGCAGAGGTCCTGATTTTGGAATATCTCATCCGGTGTCCCATCGGCTGTAATGGTTCCGGCATCAAGGACAACCAGGCGGCGATAACGTCGGGCCATAGAGGGGTATTGAGTAATGTGAATCTGGATCATAGAACGGTTTTCAGTCCGCAGCTTGTTGAGTTCTCTTTCCAGGTCGGCTTTGCCGCTCTCATCGAGGAATGAATCCGGCTCGTCCAGCACCAGAATCGGAGGTCGGCAGACCATAACTCCGGCCATAGCCACCCGCTGTTTTTCGCCGCCGGACAATTCGCTGGTCAGTCGCATCCGCAGGTGTGAGATTGAAAATCTTGCGAGTGTTTCGTCGACCAACCGCTCCATTTCGGGAGGCGGCACTCCGAGATTCTCCAGCGCAAAGGCGACTTCCTTCTCGACGGTAACCGAGACTATCTGGTTGTCGGGATTTTGAAAGAGAATGCCGACCGGCAACGGCGAATGGCCGTCGACATCGATCTTCAGACGCCCCTGCCTGACTTCCAGCAGCCCGGCAATTATCCGGGCCAGGGTGGATTTGCCGGAACCGTTGGCGCCCATGATGCAGACTGACTCGCCGTCCCTGATCTCCAGGCTCAGGTTGCGCAGCACCGGGGCGTCCTCGTCCCGATAACGATAGGTGATCTCTTCAAGGCGTATCATATTGCAGAAATCCGGCGGCGCAGGAAGCTGCACCGGGTTGTCGGCGGTGAACCATCAGGATGATCGCTCAGTCGGGGCAATTGACATCGAGTTTCCGGACCGCCCCGACCTCGTCCAGTCGGCGCACCGGTGTGTCGTGCGGAGCGGTGGTAACTGCCTCGGGATCAGTGACGGCTTCCTGCGCGATCTGTTTCATCACCGATGCGAAGTAGTCGAGTGTTTCCTTGCTCTCGGTTTCGGTCGGCTCGATCATCAGCGCTTCCGGTACGATAAGCGGGAAATAATAGGTGGGCGGATGCATGCCGAAATCAAGCAGGCGTTTGGCGATGTCCAGAGCGCGGACGCCCTGTTTTTTCTGCCGCGATGCCGAAACGACAAACTCGTGCATGCAGGGGACGTCATAAGGCAGTTCGTAATCCCCGCGCACCAGTTCTTTGAGATAGTTGGCGTTCAGGACGGCGTGTTCCGAGGCTCGTCTCAAACCGGCTCCGCCCAGTGTCCTGATATAAACCCAGGCCCGCACGAAGTTGGCGAAATTGCCGTAGAAACTGTGCAGCCGCCCGATGGAATGAGGGCGATCATAGTTGAAGTACAGTTTTCCGTCGTTGTCCGGCTGCAGCAACGGCAACGGCAGGAAGCTGTCCAGTTCGGCGGTGACACCCAGAGCTCCGGCACCCGGCCCGCCGCCACCGTGTGGGGTGGAAAAAGTTTTATGCAGATTGAAGTGCATAATGTCGAAACCGACGTCCCCGGGCCGGAAGATACCCATATTGGCGTTGAGGTTGGCTCCGTCCATATAAAGCAACCCGCCTCGCTGGTGCACGATGTCCGCAATTTCCTTGACATGAGTTTCAAAGAGACCCAGCGTGTTGGGGTTGGTCATCATGATGCCGGCGACGTCTTCATCCATGACCTCCGCTACCGCATCCGGTGAAATAACACCCTGCTCGTTGGAGGCGACCTGGATAGTGCTGAAACCTACCGACGCTACCGATGCCGGGTTGGTGCCGTGGGCCGAGTCGGGGATAATGATTTTACTCCGTGGTTGACCCCGGTCAATGTGATAAGCCCTCATGATCAGCAGACCGGCAAACTCGCCGTGAGCGCCGGCCACCGGTTGCAGTGAGATACCGGCAAAGCCTGAAATTTCCGACAGGAACCCCTTCAGTTCCCACATCAACTGCAGCAACCCCGGAGCCGAACTGCATGGCGCCAGCGGGTGGTGACTGCGGAAACCCGCCAGTGCCGCCGCGGCATCGTTGGCCCGGGGGTTGTACTTCATGGTGCACGACCCCAGCGGATAGAAACCCTTATCTATGTGATGATTCTTGACCGACAACCCGATGAAGTGACGCATCGCCTCACCTTCCGTCACTTCCGGTAGCGCCGCCGGCTGCGGGCGTCGGTGTTCCGCCGGAATAGCCGCCAGTATCTCCGATTCAGTTTTCATCGTTGACGGCAATGTGTACCCGGTGCGGCCACTTACCGACTTGTCGTATATCAACAACTTCTGCATTTCGTACCTTGTTGCTGCCACCGCCGACGACCGGCTACTTCTCCGTTTCGGCTTCTCCCTTTAGTTTGGCTATCTGTTTCTGAGCGTACTCGACGTCTTCGGACTCAGGGTAGTGCTTCACGAACTGCTCGAAGGCCTTGATGGCCGCAGCGGTATCTTCCATCTGGCGGTGAACGATCGCCTTCCAGACTTGGGCGTTTTCAGCAAACATGGAGCTTCCAAAATCCGTTATGACGGAAGTGAAAGCCTTAAGGGCGGCGGCGTACTCTTTGTTGCGACGATGCACGTCGGCTATGGCCAGGCGGCATTCACCGGACAGTGAATCATGTGGGTCACCGGCAGAAATAACTTTATCATACCATGACGTCGCCTTCTCAGTGCCGCCGCGATAATGATACTTCTCGGCTATCCGGTATGCCAGAGAGCGATCGCTGTTGGTTTCAGCCTGAGCCAGCAAGTCGGCCAGAGTGCCGATGCCGTTCTTGTAATTGGTTAGCTCCGTCAGCAGCGAATCAGGCGGCATATAACCGACCACCCGATCTACCTCGGCACCCTCCGGATCAACCAGAACCAGTGTGGGGTAGCCCATGATATGGTAGGCGGCGGCCAGGGAGGTGTCCTGCTTGCCGTTTATTTTGGCCATAACCATTTCATTGGTGAAGAAGTCAATGACTTTCTGATCAGTCAACACGACCGTGTTGATCGTATCACACCACCTTCACGTCGGCGAATAAAAGTAGACCACGGCGTGCCGGCCGTCGGCAGCCGCCTTGGTGATGGCCAGGTTGGCGTCAGTCACGTACGGCGCCCTGGCGACGTCGCCCGTTTCCCCGGCAGTAATTGTGACAGTAGCTGTCAGTGCTACCACCATCATGACAATAAGATGAACTTTACTCATAACTGTTCCCTGTATACGTATCTTTATAGTTCATTATTTTCTTCCGGTTGAATCAACTCGTCACCCAGGATGGCTTCGAGAATCAGTGCCGCCGCGTCCCGGTACTCACGGGGCACCATGATGATATTCCCGGCGCCCGAGAAGGCGGCCAGGCCGAAATGGTGATCGATCCCACGGCCATAGGCGGAGAAGCTCGAGGAGAGTATTACCGATGGGATGTTGTTGGAGTCCAGCGAACCGCGGGCGATGTCGGACTTCATGTCACCGGCGACCTGACCCACCACTATCCAGGAATCGTCCGGCGTCATCGCGGCGGTACCGGTTTCGGGAAGCCGGTCGACGAGCTCTTCGTCGCAGTCGGGGCAAACCCTGATCCCCGTCTCATATTCATATCGACAGGCGGGACAGAAGGACACTCAGTTTTCCTTTCTTTGCCACTTATCACCCACGGTCATATCCAGAATTTCGCAGGCTTCCTTCTGGAGGGCAGCCGGCACCAGTATTTCGAACGGTGCCGCCTGGCTGCCGTAAAACGGACGCAACGGCAGACCGATACTGCCGAAAAATCCGTTTTTACATCGAAGCATCGCCGGGATGCTTGAGGAGACCAAGGTCTCGCGGGCCATGTCGGCGAACACTTTATTCTCCAGTGTACCCAGCACGATCCACTCGTCGGTCGCTTCGTCGGGCGGTTCGTAGCCGCAGATGCAGCATTCACCGGAATCATCCGACAGTTCATGTTTGCATTTGGGACAGAGTGCCACCGGCTGTTAACTCCCTGAGACCGTCGACCAAATCGCCGATCTCCTGTTCGGTGCGTTTCTCGGTGAGGGCTACAATCAGACAATCGGCCATGCCCGGATACCAGCGGCCGGCAGCGATGCCCGGCAGAACCCGGCGCTGAACCATGGTGCGGATCAGTTCCCGCACCGGCACCGGTATCCGCAGTGCAAACTCGCGGACAAACGGTCGGTCGAAATAAAGCCGGCAGCCCTCAAGTTCTTCAAGTGCTTTAGCTGCCTGCTGCGCCTTTTCAGCCGACAGCAGGGCTACCTGTTTGAGACCACTCCTGCCCAGCAGCGTCATATATACTGACGCTGCGGTTGCACACAGGGCCTGATTGGTGCAGATATTGGAGGTTGCTTTTTCACGCCTTATATGTTGTTCCCGCGTTTGCAGCACCAGGACGAACCCGGTTTTGCCGTCGACATCGGTGGTCCGTCCGGCGATGCGTCCGGGCAGACTGCGAACCAGTTCCCGGCGGGCGGCAAAGAAGCCCAGCAGCGGGCCGCCGAATGAGAGCGGCAGGCCCAGCGGTTGCCCTTCGCCGACCACGATGTCGGCTCCGTACTCGGCGGGTGTTTTCAGCAGCGCCTGAGCGATCGGGTCAACGGACACGATCAATTTGCCGCCGACGTTGTGGATGATCTCGGCCGCCGCCGCCATATCTTCCAGGCCGCCGAAGAAGTTCGGCTGGCTCATCAACAGGCAGGCCGTCCGGTCATCCACGGCTGCCTGCAGGCGGTCCGGATCACACAGTCCGTCATCCATGGGGATCGTTATCAAAGAAACGTCGCGTCCGGAAAGATAGGTTTTTATCACTTCACGATAAAGGGGGCTGACCGTCTCGGCGACGATCACGTTGGGACGGCGAGTGCTCCTGGTTGCGACTACAGCCGCCTCGGCGGCAGCGGTGGCTCCGTCGTACATGGAAGCGTTAGCCACGTCCATACCGGTAAGACGGCAGATGTGTGTTTGAAACTCGTAGATAACCTGCAACGTTCCCTGCGACACCTCCGGTTGATAAGGCGTGTAGGCGGTCATAAACTCCGGGCGGCTGATAACCGATCCGACAGCCGCCGGAATAAAGTGATCGTAGACGCCGCCCCCGGCAAAACAGGCCAGGCCGCCCTGGTTGTTCTGCGACAGTTTTTCCACTTCGCGCAACACTTCCATTTCGGAGTGTGCCGGTATGTCCAGCGGGCGTTGCAGCCGCAACTCGGCGGGTATGGAAGCCAGCAGTTGTTCGATATCCGCCGCGCCGATTTTTTGCAGCATGGTCAGGCGGTCGTTGTCGGTGTGGGGAACGTATGGCATGACGTATTCACGGGTTCCTTCCGGCCTGCACCGCCAGGGCAGACCGAGGGGTGTTACTGCCTGATTATACTCCTGTAGCCGGCGGCGTCGAGCAGTTGGTCGAGCTGGGAAGGATCAGACAGGTCAATTTTAATCATCCAGCCGTCGCCATACGGGTCATGATTGATGATTATGGGGTCGTCCTCAAGTGTCGAGTTGACGGCGTTGATTTTTCCGCTCAGCGGCGAAAACATCTCCGAGACGGCTTTCACTGCCTCAATGGTTCCAAAAGTTTCCATTCTGGTCACCTGGTCGCCCTCGCCGGGCAGTTCCACAAAAACGATATCACCGAGTTCACTCTGTGCATAGTCGGTGATGCCGACTGTTGCGATATTCCCCTCAACCATGACCCATTCGTGTTCTTCGGTATACTTCAGATCAGCCGGTACATTCACCTGCAACCTCCACATTTACTCCTGGCCGCTTTTCTCGGGTACGTCCCTGGCAACTCTATCCACAATGTGTTCTTTCTCAGTTGTTTCACGACCCCTCTTGAGCACCAGGGTGGCCTTTGGCTGCGGGGCGGCGGCGGGAGTGCCGCCGAAATGTCTCTCCACGAAGGCCAGGTCGTATTTCCCGGCTACGAAATCGGGGTGCCGGAATACCTCCTGATGAAAAGGAATGGTCGTGGGTACTCCTTCGACGATGAATTCGTCAAGGCTATGTCGCATCCGTATGACAGCTTCCTGTCGCGTCCGGCCTTTGACCACCAGCTTGCCGATCATGGAATCGTAGTAAGGGGGGATGACATAGCCGGTGTAGACGGCGCGGTCGACTCGCACCCCCGGTCCGCCCGGTATGTGCAGGCCGGTAATAGTGCCTGGCGTGGGGCGGAAATCCTTGGTTACATCTTCAGCGTTGATGCGACACTCAATAGCCGCCCACCGTGGTTGCAGTTCTTCCTGCCGGTAGGTCAGCTTCTCGCCGAGGGCAACCTGCAACTGGTCCTTGACCAGGTCAACCTCGTAGGCTTCCTCGGTCACCGGATGTTCCACCTGGATGCGAGTGTTCATTTCCATGAAATAAAAATCAAGGTTGTCATTGACCAGGAATTCAATGGTGCCCACGCCGCGATAGTTAACCATTCGGGCACCGCGGATAGCCGTCTCTCCCATCGTTCGACGCAGTTCGGGAGTCACCAGGGGCGAGGGTGTTTCCTCAATGAGCTTCTGGTGTCGACGCTGAATGGAGCAGTCGCGCTCACCATAGTAAAAGAAATTACCCTGCTGGTCACCGATCAACTGAATCTCCACGTGGTGGGGGTTGAGGATGACTTTTTCCAGATAGAGATCGGGATTGCCGAAGGCATTGCCGGCTTCGGCTGAAGCGATATGAAAACCGCGTTCCAGTTCGGCCAGATCACGACAGAGGCGCATCCCTTTACCGCCGCCACCGGACACGGCCTTGAGCATCACCGGGTAGCCCATCTCCTGTGCCAGTTGACCGGCTTCTTGAAAAGATGAAATTATACCTTCAGAACCGGGAATAACCGGAACTCCGGCTTCTTTCATCAGTTGCTTGGCTGAGATCTTATCTCCCATGCGGCGAATCTGGTCCGGTGTGGGGCCGATAAAGACCAACCCGCAGGACTCACAGACTTCGGCAAAATCGGCGTTTTCATCGCATCTGGCTTTTGCGTTTTTATAAAACTGCTCTAGGTCACCAATATGAACCGACTCCGGGTTGTCAATAACCTGCGGGGATTCCTGCTCCTCGTTTTGGTCGTGATCGGTCAAGGCTTCGGTCCGTCGTCATCCGCGCTCGGGGGATCAGTGGCCCTGAGCTCCAAGCGCGGCGACCGCACCGTCCCCGCTGAGGAGTTCATCTTTTACCTTGAGCGGCAAGCCGACCGTGATCTGGAGAGGCAAGGGCTATGAATGGGCAGGAATACACGCAGCTTTTCGAGCTGGTCCTCCAGTCCCGGGACGCTTCCCGCGCCGCGCTGACGGCCGAGACCC
>SDBU01001545.1_pt1 | contig 32482 bp, 40 predicted proteins | sample 2277071 | NCBI WGS metagenome assembly SDBU01 (sample SAMN10397929, study PRJNA504765) | marine sediment metagenome | isolation source: marine sediment core GS08_GC12, 126 cmbsf | place: Arctic Ocean: Gakkel Ridge, Loki's castle | collected 2008 | reverse complement strand
GAATTGCAGGCAAGGATGTTGAATCTTCAGAATGTTATTCCCGCTCCAGGAACGGGGTTCACGCAGCAGTTCAGAATACAGCGCATGAGGGCCCAGTTAGCCGATATGCAGGGTATAATGAACACTGCGGCCATAAACTCATCCAACCACCTTACCCAAGCCCTGGCTGACTTTGCCCATTTGGAGAACCAGTCAATAGCCGCCATGTATGCCCAGCAATTCGGCAAGGTGAACATTTCCTTTACCCAATTGCCGTTCCGTCAGATAGATTCCATATTGCAGGAGCCGTTGATCTGGCAGAGGCGAGGCATAGGCATAGCGGATGTCATGCTGGAGAACGTTGACAAGGCGATGGCCCAGATAAGGGGCGAACTGACGCAGTCGATTATCCTTGGTGATGATATGGCCCAGGCCGCCAAACGATTGACCGGAACAGTCGGTAGGTTTACCGGATTGACGGCCAAAGCATTGCAGAGAAGAACGGAAGTGATAGCAAGGTCAGAAATACAAAATGTAGCGGCTCAGGTATCCAGACAGATAACGCAAGAAAATAATGACGTAATAAAATCGGTGGTATTTACGAGCACACTCGACAGCCGTACGTGCATCAATACAAATGCCGAAATAAAAACCTGTAAAGGAAATAAGAAAGCATCAGATATCATTATCGGGGATTATGTAAGAACTCATAAGGATAGATATAAAAAAGTTGACGGCAAAACAGTTAATAAAAAGAAAAAGTATTATAAATTGACTTTATCTAATGGGAAAACCTTAAAACTTACCGGGCAGGATCAAGTATTAAAAAATGGAATTTGGATAGATGTTCAAGATTTGAAAGTTTGGGATGAGATATATGGCCTCTAAGAAATGTGAAATTTGTTCTAATAAAGTTAAAAATAATAAAAATAAATTTTGTTCAACGGAATGTTATAGGGTGTTTCAAAGGAGCGGCGATTATAAAATACTTAAAAACAGAACTGGTGAATATGGAAATTGTAAAGTTTGCAATATTGAGATTTATATTTCTAAAAACAGAAAGAAATCCCATAAATTTTGTTCGAGGAAATGTTATTTAGTAAATCACAGTAAAAATATGATTATTAAAAATTGCCCTATTTGTAAAATAGAAATTAGAACTGGAGCTCATAAACATAAATTTTGTAGCAGAGATTGTTATTTGATAGATCATGCTAAAATAATAGAAAAGTTTGAATGTCCAGAATGTAAACAAGAATTTGAGCAAAGTAAGGCCTTAACAGAAAAGAAAAAATTTTGTTCCTCAAATTGTTCTAATTATTATACTACTAAAAATCCTGAAAGAAATAATAGAATTTCAAAGACGTTAAAATATAAATATAAAACAGAAGAAAGGATTAGTTGGTGTAAAGGAAAAACTAAATTTAATGATTCCAGACTTAAAAGTATGTCTGATAATATTAAAGAAAGTTATGATTCAGGAGAACGGGTAGTATGGAATAAGGGCTTAAAAATGGGAGTTAAATTTAGTGAAAAAGTTTCTGATGGAGTATCAAAGGCAATTTTGAAAGGGGAATATCCTACTGGATCGGGTAAATTCGGTTATTTTTATTCAGAAAAGAACGAAAAAACCCTTTATTACAGATCTTCTTATGAGTTACAAGCATATAAAATATTGGAACAATTATCAAAAGTAAAATCTTATGAAATAGAGCCATTAAGAATTCCTTATAAATTTAAAGATATAAATAGGTATACGATACCAGATTTATTAATAACCTATATTGATGATACTAAAGAACTGATAGAAGTTAAGCCAGAATTTAAATTAGAATTTGAACAAGAAAAAGCTAAATTAGAAGCGATGGAAAATTATGCTTTAAATAATAATTGGTTATTTTCTATCTGGACAGAAAAGCAATTAGGTTTGAATTAATGGTTGAATATAACAAAGTAAAAATAATTGCTGTTGAAGAAATAGAAGGAGAAATTGAGCTTTGTGATATTTCTGTTGAAGATGATAATTCTTTTGTGGCTGAAGGTGTTGTCGTACATAATTGTAAAATCTGTATTTCACTGGATGGAGGAGTTTATAGACTCAATCCAGAAACCGGACAGCATAATGGTCCATTAATTCCGATTCATCCTCTTTGTCGATGTGTTTATTCATATAATACATATAGTTGGCAGGAATTAGCCAAGAGACATAACGTTCCATTCGACAAAAGACAAAAGGCTTTCTTCGATGGAGCAGTTACGAAAACCATTACTTATGATGCATGGCTGAAAACTTTATCGGCAGCCGAACAGGTCGAGATATTAGGCCCAGGCCGCTATAAGTTATGGAAAAGCGGCGAGATAAAACTGAGCCAGATGGCAACATCCAAACGAATTCTTACTATAGAGCAGTTGGAAGCGATAGCGGAAAGGGAGTTAACTAAAGTCACTAAGTTTGTGCCTGTTAAAACAATAAAAGAAGCAGAAAGTTGGGCAAAAGAAAATATAACGGGGATGAAAAAAGTCAATTTTGTTGGGTTTGAAGTTGAACAAGCTAATTCTGTTTTAAAAGAGCTTGATATATTACAACGCAAGTACGGAAAATTAGGGGAACTTGAAGCAATAGAAATAATGCCAGAAACTTTTCCAATGGCTGCAAGAATGAAAATTAAAAAAACTTTGCAAATTAGACAAGATATGACAGATAAAGAATTAATAAGACTTATTGATTCAGGAATTGATAAAAGCAAGCCAGGATTAGCAGGTATTGTTGATCATGAAATTGGTCATTCTATGACTCCAGATATTTTTCATGTTAGTGGCGGAAAAACAGGATTTACAGAATTTGGACACCGCCTTGATGATTTTTTCAAGAAAAATATAACTAAAATAGAAAAAGATTTAACCCCTTATGCTGCCAGTGCCCGTCATGAATTTGTAGCAGAGGCATTTGCTTTTAGAGAAGCCGGCAAAGCTCCTAAATGGACAAGAAATTGGCTAAAAAAAGAAAATATTGGGGGTTATTAAATTTGATGATTAATATGACAAAGCCGATTATAGTTTGTATGTTTTGTAAAAATTTATTTTTAAAAGGTCAAGTAAATTGTAAAGCTTTTCCTGACAAAAATAGTATACCAAATGATATTTTAATTGGGAAAAATGATCATACAAAAATACATCCAAAACAAGATAATGAAATGTTATTTGAACCGATAGAAGAATAATAAATAAACTCTAATAAAAATTAAAACCTTCCCAGAAGGAATCCCATCCGAAATAGCCTACGGCAAGAACCTGCACCTGAAACCATTACCGAACCAAGGCAACGACATAGTGTTCGAGAAGATAAAAGCAAAAAAATAATAATAACTAATGACTGTTTTCTTTTTTTATATTTAATAGGAATTTTATACTTATGCCCACGCAACCATGCAGGGAAAATAACCGGCCTGGTTTCAAGTTTGGTGCCCAAGGTAAGTGTTTCACATATACCGTAGGCAATCCAACATCCAGGAACCGGGCAAGAAACAAAGCCGACGCCCAGGGCGCGGCAATCAAAATTAGTCAGCAGAAAGCCAAGCAACAATTCATTATAGATATTAAACCTTAATCAAGGATATAGAATGGCTAAAAAAATAAAATCTATTCATGTGATAAAACAAAAAGATTTAATAGAGAGTTTTGACAATTCATTTTCTGATATTACTGAAAGATCGATAGACTCAGACAATTTTATTATTAAAGATGTATGTTTATTCGGAACTCCAGAAAGCGCAAATAATAGAATATATAGTGATAAGGCTATTGGTACGTTAACAAGTATGGCTGAAGGATCTAAATGTTTTATGGATCATCCTTCAAAAACATCTATACGTGAAACGGATGGAGTCAGATCGGTAAATGATTTTATAGGAATTTTTGAAAATTCAAGACGAGAAGGAAATAAAGTAATAGCTAATTTGCAGTGCAGAGAATCTTATTTTGATTTGCTGAAAGATATAGCCTTGATGCAACCTCATGGAGTAGGCATGAGCATAAATTCTCGTGTTAAAGTTTTTCAAGATGAAAAAGGTGTAGAGCATGTTGCCGATATTGATACTTTAAGGAGCACAGATTTGGTGTCAAGCGCTGCAACTACCTCAAATTTATGGGAATCTTTATCAGAAAAAATAGAAGAAAACAAAAACGACGAACTTGACATATTACTCGAAACCACTGAGTCAAGAGTAAAAGATAAGTTCAAGATTCTCATGGTCGAAGAGGGAATCATACAGGATCAGTTGGACAACGAAAAAATTCAAGACGAGATCCGGGACGTGACCTGGGTTGCGAACCGTCTTCTTGATAAAACAATTCACGACAGTGAGTTAAATATAACGGATAAGAAATCTAAGATAATCGAAATCTTTGACGATCTGGAAAGCGAGATCAGAAAGAGATTATCGGGAATCAAAGAATCATTAAAGGAGAATAAACGAATGGATTTACAAACCCTGAAAACCGAGCATCCTGAATTGGTGAAAGTTATTTTGAAGGAAGCTCAGAAAGCGGACAATGTTGTAAAGTTGGAAGTCGATCTTGAGAAGTCAAAAACGGATCTGCAAGAGGCCAGTGACAAAGTTGACGAGTTAACCAAAGCGAACAAAACCGAAGCAAAAGATCTGAACAAGAAAATCGAAGATCTGGAGAAAGAGCTGACCGAAGCCAAGGATAAGAATTCAGAACTTGAGAAAGAACTGGACGAGATCAAAGTGGCTGAGGCTTTTGCTGATAAGAAAGCCAAGATCAACAAGCAGATTTCTGAGAGCAAGCTGCCCAAGGACGCCGTTACGGATGTCTGGGTGAACGATCTTATGAAATTGGAAGATATTGAAGAGGGAGCGACCGTTGAGGATCAGGTGAAGGAAAGAATCACCGACCGGACAACCCTTATCAATAAGGAAAGCGGCAAAGTAAAGGGTTCGGGCGAAGAGTTTACCCAGGATCTTAAAGAAGGAAATAAAAACAAAAAATCTACTGAGGATGCCGGCAAGGATTTCTTAGAGGATTCAAAATACTAAAAATCTATGAAAGGAGGAAACTAAATGGCTGGACATAGCAGATATTTGTTTGGGAAAACCAAAGATATTGAGGTTCCCGTTCGTGGCAAAGTAGTAATAGAGGCCGGGGATTTTTGTTACTCTCATCCGGGCGATAGTAATTACCTGATGCCTTTCAGCGCTTATCGTAGTACTGGTGGTACTACTGATGCCGGTCTTTTGGACATCGTTAACAATTTTATGGGCGTAGCCAAAATGGGTTCCCCAAGTGGAGTAACCGAAAACGTTACAGTTCAGACTGCCGGTGTTTTTAGGTATCCTTTAGGTCATGCTCAAGCAGTTACTGTTGGCGCGGCTGTTAGTGCTGTATCACCTCATGCTTCCGGTGCTGGCGTTTCGAATCAATTTGTCGAAGCGGGAGTCACAGGAGGCTTTTTGGTAGGAACTACTATGTTTCTTGGAACCATAATCAAAACCAATACTTCCGCCACTAGTTTTGTTGATTTCTCACTGAGAACTCGGTTCTCTGGAGCTACCAACCTAACCTATGACGGAACATAAAAATAAAGTGAAGTAAAAATCTATGAAAGGAGAAAATTAAAAATATGGCTGGACACAATAGACATCTTTTTGGGGATACCAATGATATGTATGTCCCAGTAAGAGGAAATGTAGCTATAGAAGCAGGGGATTTTTGTTATCTGCATTCGGGAGACAGCTTTTATCTGACTCCGGTTAACCTGTTTGATAATAGTTCTGGAACTACGATTGACGTCGGTCTTACGGATATTGTAAATAATTTTGCCGGTATTGCCAAGATGGGTTCGCCGAGCGGGGTGACCGAAAACGTTACGGTTATGACCGCGGGCGTATTCCGTTATCCTCTGGGCCATCCGCAGGCTGTTACGGTCGGTGCGGCAGTTAGTTGCGTATCACCTCATATCTCTGGCTCTGGAGTATCCGCTCAGTTTGTCGAAGCGCAAGTTGCGGACGATCTGACTATAGGGACTACGGCATACTTGGGAACCATAATTAAAACCAACACTTCCGCAACCAGTTTTGTTGATTTCTCACTGAGAACCAAATACAGTGGGGCAAGTAACTTTAGTTACGACGGAACCTAAAAAGTGATATGAATGTCAACCGGTACGTAGACCATTTCGCTACCCCCATTATAGTGGATGTGGCATCTGGGGTGACAGTGGAGCAGGGAGATTTGATGTTTCTTGATTCTGTTGATAATCTTCGGAACGATGGAAGTTCTACCGCTAACAATTATGCATATCCCTTCAAGTACCACCGGACATCGGGAAGCTCATTGACATTGAACAAGGCAAGCGTAAAGAGTTATTTCTTGGGCGTGTCTTTGGATGATGTTGATGGCATAAACAACACGATAATCCAGAGAATCTCAATCGGAATGACCGGCAAGTATAATTATGATTTGAAACCGGCCAAGACGGTTAGGACATCGAACTTGTTTGGGGCGAGTGGAACAACAACCGCTTCAGACTTGATCAACCAGAAAGTAATGAAGGTCGATGATACTTCATTAGCATTAGGATATTTTGCAGAAGCAAAAGTCCATGCCCTTACAGCGGATGTTATTATAACGACCGCTTTTGGGCAACCGAATAAAATATAGTAAAGTAAAGGGAGGACAAATAAATGTCTTTTAGAAATAAAATGGGAACCGCGTTACATAATCTCTTGGAGAGTCAAGGAGCCGATGGTGCTACGAGAGTAGTTAAAGATCTTCTGGAAACAGGTAAGATTCAGCCTACTGATTTTTCTTTGAGGGAAATATGGGAGCAGTGCACGTTTCATGAGTTTGGTAAAATTATACCAGCGACTGAAGCAATCGCTTCTTCAAGTTTTCCAAAGATTACTGGTGAGCTGATCAATAGTCGGATAATTTCCGCCTATGATGCAGTGCCTACCATTGGTGATATGTTGGTAACTACGGTTCAGAGTAATGTGGAAAGGGAAACTGTAGCAGGATTTACTGATGTTGAAACGCCGGATGAGATCCCGGAGCTGCATGAGTACAAAGACGGCACGATGACCGAGAAGTACGTAACTGGTCAGAGCATCAAATACGGGAAAATGCTTTCTGTGTCTGAAGAGATGATCACATTCGATAAAACTGGTCAGGTACTGGCAAGAGCCCAAAGAATTGGCATGAAGTTAGCCCAGTGGAGAGAAAGGCTCATTGTTCAGGGCGTACAGGATATTAATACTACTGTATATCGTCCGAGTAATGTACCGACGGCTTTTTATTCTTCTGCAAATGGTAATCTTCAGGCTACTAACGCTTTTGGCGAAGCCGGGATGGAAGCCATCCTGAAACTGGTTCATTTCCAGAAAGATGATTCTTTAGGATTGGAAGACAATGATTATATTGGCGTGGCCATTATGAATCCAACAGTTTTGATTCCACAGGATTTGGATGTTGAAGCTTCTCAATTAGCTAATAGCACTTTGGTGCCAGAGTCTAATGACAATGCCGTGAATACGTTCAAGGGCAAGTTTCAGGTTCTTTCTTCTCCATATGTAACCCAACAGTCACCGACCACTTGGTATTATGGAGATTTCAAGGAAGATTTCTGGTGGACGGAAGTATGGCCACTGCAAACTTTTACGCAACCGGCTAATAACTCGGATGCTTTTAAGTTTGACGTTAAAGCGAGATTCAAAACACGTATGTTTGGCGGCATTATGTCGGTCGACGTAAAACATAGTTATAAATCAACAGCTTAGAACTAATTAGTTAATGCAATTATGGAGAATTTATTGGTTATTTAGCCAATAGATTTCTCCATGATTATAGATTTAAAGGAACCGAATTGGGTAAATATTTAATTTGTAAAAAATGTAAAAAGGAGTTTTACGTTCATAATTATCGTTTAGATACGGCTACATTTTGTTCTATTTCGTGTAAAAAGAAACAGAAAATAAAGCTTGGTTGTTTATATTGTAATATTGAATTTGAAGTTTACCCAAGTAGCAAGGATAAAAAGTTTTGTAGAGAAAAATGTTATACTTTGGGAGGTAAGAAGGGAAGATCTCCTTGGAACAAAGGAAAGACAGGAGTTTATTCTGAACAAACTCTTAGTTTAATGTCTGAAGCTAAAAAAGGAATACCTTTATCAGAAGAACATAGAGCAAGTATTGGTAAATCCCAAGAAGGAAAAATCGTTACTGAAGAAACCAGAAAGTTGATGAAGGAAAACCACCCCAGGTTATCTGGTAAAGATGCCCCAATGTATGGTAAAACTCATTCTGATAAAACAATAGCTTTGATGAGAGAAAAAGGAATAGCAAGATTTAAAGATCCTGTATATCTTAAAAATTATCAGAAAGGTATGCAAAATTCTCCAAATAAACTTGAAATAAAATTTCAAGAATTCTTAGATGGTTTATTTCCAAATGAATGGAAATTTACAGGAGATTTTGATGTTTCTTTTGGAAGAAAATCACCGGATTTTTTTAATATTAAAGATAAGTGTCAAGTTATTGAATTATTCGGAGATTACTGGCACAGGAATGATGATCCTCAAGACAGGATAGATCATTTCAAAGAGTATGGTTTCGACTGCTTGGTTATTTGGGAATTAGAATTCCAGAATAATCTTACAGAAACCAAAGATAAAGTAATAAGATTTCATAATTAAAAAAGCGAAGTAGTTAAATATTTCTCCTTCGCTTCTGCGGAGTGGGCTCTGGGACAAGAGAGGTCTCCAAAACCACTTAGCGAGGTTCGATTCCTTGCCACTCTGCCAAAACAAAAAAGAGAAAGGACAGGCGATGGGTTCACATTCAGTTTCACTCGCCGTAAACAAATAAAATATTTAAGGAGGAACTGATAAATGGCAAGAAAGAAAAAAGCAGGAGTCAGGCATGGCTCACACACATATCAACAGTTATCAGCGACCACGTTTCAGACCATTAATTCTGGAGTGACGCTTGTCGAAAAAGGAATAGAGTACAGCGGGAACACCGCAATCACCCCGACGGAATTAGGCTATCTTGACGGGGCTGGTGGGTCTGTTTTGGGACATCCATCTACTGTTGGTCAATTAGTTTCAGGAGGCACTGTAGTTTGGTCAGGTGCAACTGAATCTGTTAATAGTACTACTCATGGATTAACCACCCTTTTATCATTCAATGCTCAATATGTGGATTATTCAGGAGAAAGTGTTGCCCTTTGTCGAGTTGCATATCATCCTACGGGAGTCAGCGTAGATGTTATTGCCCAAACAATTTTAGGTGGTTCAACGGATATCCCTGCAAGTTCTGGTGGAACTATTCAATGGATAGCTTTCGGTAGCTAAGGGGGGAACTGATAAATGCCAAGAAAGAAAAAAGAAGGAGTCAGACATGGCTCTCATACATACCAACAGTTTTCGGCTACTACGTTTCAAACTATTGCTTCTGGAGTAACCCTTTGCGAAAAGGGCATAGAGTACAGTGGGAATACAGCAATCACTCCAACTGAGTTAGGTTATCTTGATGGAATAGGCGGACCAGTTTTGGGGAATCCATCTGCCGCAGGTAATTTATTTTCAGGAGGCACTGTAGTTTGGTCGGGATCGACCGAATCTGTCAATAGCACCACTCATGGATTAACCACCCTTTTAGCATTTACTACCCAATTTGTGGATCATTCTACATCAAGGGCAGCAAGGTGCCGAGTCATAAATCATCCATCGGGAGTTAGTATGGATGTTGTTGCTCAAACAGTTTTAGGTGGTACGACTACAATTCCGGCAAGCGCGGGTGGAACTATTCAATGGATGGCGTTCGGTAGCTAAATTTAAATTTTAACTTGCAAGGGAGAATCAGTAAAGGAACCAATATAGCTTCCTAATTGGTTCTCCTTTTTTATTTGGAAAAGAGAATAATGGCTGGAAGTGGCAAAGGCAGAGGGTTAACAAGAGGATCAGTAAGGTTTATTGATGTTGACGACACCGAATACGGCATCAAACAAATTGATAGCAAACCAAGAGTGATCAATACGCCATACTTTGTTGAGATAGCCAAAGGTAATGTTGCCGATCATGTGTCGTATAATAAATTTGGTCAAAACTTAGCCGTTCCCGCTACACTCGAAGATGTTTGGGATGGTTCGGCAGTTTATGAGTATTTGGCAGACGATACTTTTGCCACTATGTATATTAGTTCTGACAACAACGGTGACGCCGGAGATATATGGGAAGTCCAGGGAATCGACAGCGATTATAACTATTCAACGGTTGAGGTAACAACCAATGGGTTTGCTTTTGTTGCCTTAACATCAGGTGCTACCGATAATAAGTGGTGGAGAGTTTTCAGAGCGTTAAACAAATCAGCCGTTGTGTCGTTAGGAAATATTTATATTTCAAAGGATAATACTGATACTTCTGGTGGAGCCAATGGAATACCGGACAATACAGACGATATTCAAGCAAAGATTTTGGTCGGGAATGAACAAACCTTTATGTCGCTATTCACCGTTCCGGTGGGATTTACAGCCTATGTCACCCGCTTTTATGCTTCGACATCTTCTAACAAGATAACAGACGTACACTTGCTTGTCAGGCCCTTTGGTGGGGTGTTTAACGTGAAAGCTCCGATAAGCATAAACCAAGGAAGATCAGAGCACCCTTACGATTTTCCGCTTCCGGCAACAGCCAAGTCAGACATTACAATAAGGGCATCTGCTGTTGGGGCGGGCGGCATAGTGAGCGCGGGGTTTGATTTGTGGTATGAATAATTTTAATTTAGCGATAACATTTTTTTTCTTTTCGTTTTCTTCTTTTCTTTTACTATCAAGAAAATGGTTAAAAAAAGAGAAGAAATATAATAGATTTTACAAAAGTTTAAGGGAAATAAACAATCTTTTTTCTGATAAGGAATTAGGATTTTATTTTATAATCTCAAGTTTATATTTAATGAGTTTATTCATTTAAAGGAATAAAAGAAATGAAAGTTTTTGCAGAAATATTAACAAGCGCAGTCTCTGGTGGTGACAGTATAGTGTATGGTTGGTCGCCGGTTTTTGACATTAGCAGACATGCCAAGAACGGCTTCTTCAACCTTGAATGGGACATAGCCACTTCCGGCACCACGGTGAGGTTTGCCTGGAGCGGGTCAAGCAGCGTGGCCGGAACGCAGACCACCGGAAGCCCATTGATAAAATCAGGGGCATCTTCCGGCAGTGGCCCAAACCAGACCGGCAGGGATTTTTCTGGGTTCGACCCGGAGGCCTTTCCGTTCATCCGAATCGGAGCTGCGGCTGAAGGAACCACCGCTACCATATCTGCATCGTTGATGGTGGACTAAGGAGAATAGCATATGTCAAGACAAGCATGGGATACAGTTAAAAGATTAAGGGAAGAACTCAATTCCATTCAAATAGTGGAATCAGATACCACCATTACCCTGACCACGAAGCAGATGTTCGGCCAGTTGGTGCGAATGACGGCAGCGGGTGGCGTTAGTCTTCCCGCAGTCACTGGAGCAAATGGTTGGAACATACTGATTGAAACAACTGATTCTTTTACGGTATATGCAGATCCAGATTCGAACGATGTGATGGTGTTGGATGGAATTACTTTGGACGCGGGAGACCGGGCTCAATCGAGCGGGGTCACAGGCGACACGTTGTTGATGATTAATGACACTGCTGATGGTTGGTCGGCCTGGAGTGGGCCGAACGATTGGTCGGATGGGGGATAAATAGTTGGCAGTATTACTGCAAAAATTTGGGATGAACAGGGGAAGCCGGGCAGCTTACGGAGTAGATTATTCCAAGTATGGTCGCGTTGATCCTTCTCGTGGAGGTGGAGTATTGGGTAACGGCTCTTCTACCCTGACCCGCAATTCCGATGAGTATAACTATGATGGTTCTTCCCTGGACGTTCTTATTGATGATCAGGTCAGGTTAAATTCGATTTGGGGAGCAGGATTCGAGCCAGCCGTTGCGAATCTTTTGCCGTTTAAGGATTTTGATAGCGGTTGGGAAGTTAATGCTTCGGTTAATTATAGGGTTGGCGGCGTAGCTTATTTTGCTGTAAATTACACAGGGACAGGGGCATCTACCAATACTCTTGATGAAGATTCAGTTCGTAGTGCCGCAAGTGCAAGATCGGCTAAGATAGTTGTTACTAATGCGGGTGATTCTTCCGATGATGTTCGTCTTGATGGCAGAGCTATTGCTGGTAGGGGTGTTACGCACATAACTAATGGCACAGACTATACAGTTTCTTTTTATACAAAGACAAGTGAAGCAAAAACAGGACTTACATTAATTTCTTCTTCTGGTGGATTAAGTACCACATTTAATACGACCACTGAATACACCAAGATTGAGGCTACATTTACAAGCAATGCGACCGCAACTAATACTATTTTATCTTGGCGCATAGGCAACAAAGGCACCTTCGATTTCTACATAGACGCAATCAGTTTTGAGGAATCCTCCTTCGCAAGCTCAAGATGGATAGGCGGCGACGCAGCGGTTGGGGCAGACCTTGGGACTGATTCTGATTGCTCTGGTGGAACATTGACTACAGGTGCAGGATGGGCGCATGATGGTGGAAACAATGAGTATGACGCAACTGCTTCAAGTGCAGACTTGTCAGACGATACTATTCTTACGGCAGGGACAGTGTATAGAGTTAAGGTCGTTTATGCAAATGATGTTGGTGGTAGCTTTGTGGTCAAGCTTGGAACACAGGCCATTGGAAGTGCGATAGATGCTGATGGTACATACTATTTCTACGGTATAGCAAATGATGTAAATCTTGTGTTTGATGCCACGGGATTGACAGGAAGTATCCAATCATACGAAGTCAAGGCTCACGGCTCAGTCGGCGTATCCGAATCAGCACAATTATCATACACCCTACCCACAACAGCGAGTGGCGGGGCTTTGTTTGCGGAGACTTTGGGTGCTGAGATTAATTCAGGCACACTTACCCTTGGCTTGCTTTACAATATCACGGCAGATACAGGCGGCGACTTCTATGCAGGTTCGGCAGTAGATGAATATTTCGTGTCAGACGGTACGGAAACTGCGGATGGAGATAGCAAGGTCAAGAATGTCACCAACGCCTACGACTCCGGCACAGGACTACTCCCGCCGCATGCTACCGTGATGGCTTGGGTGAGGTTTGGGTATGTCAATACTGTGCAAGATGAAGCGGGCGAGGGGACTAATAGTGGTATAGTGGCAGTTACCACTTCCAGGTTATCTTTAATGTATAATTCAAATACCGGCGGCACACCAATTATTAAGTCCTTTGAAGGAACAAACAATCCCGCCGATGGTTTAGTATGGGCGGCAGATACTCTCTACAAATTAGTAGTCCAATACGGCTACTTAACATCCAACGTATTACAATTCAGAATAGGCATAGACACCGGTTCAGGCATCTCATGGGGAACAGCCGCAACCTACGACGGAGCCTACACCACAGGCACCGATTTAATATTAGCCCATACACCTTTCGGGCCGATCTGGATACAGAAATGGGAGATATATCCGTCGATACTTTCGGATGAGAAAATAAACGCTTTGGGAAGTCCATAGGAAATTAAAATGAAGAAACATTATACTTTAATTTGGCGGACAATAGTCGCGACCCTGGTAATTGCTGCCATGTCAGTGGCAGGTTGGGCTTTCATAGAAATCAGAGATCTCCCGGTAGATTTTGTCGAAGCCAAAGAATTCATAGAGCATAAGACAGATATAAAAGACCGGATAAGGGAGATGAAGGAAGATATAAACCGGCGACAAGATAGAACGGATGCTAACCAAAACCGAATGGAAACTAAAATAGACAGGTTAGTCGACAAGATAATTACAAGAGGGGATTCCTAAACAATAGGATAAGGAAGGTGTATTATTTATATTCCAAAATATTTCAAGTTATATGAATTGTTACCAAAGAAGTTTTATGAAGAGAATAGAGACAAGGGAGATGCGCTCTGGTTTATGTTTGACAACCGTTTGCTTTGGACTGCCGACCAATTAAGGATAAGATACGGCAGGATGTCTGTGAATACATGGCATTGGGGTGGCAGTAGTGAATATCGAGGTTGGAGACCTTGGGATTGTGGTATAGGAGCTTTTCTTAGCCAGCATAAGTTCGGCAAAGCCTTGGATCTTCTTCCTACAGAAATAACTTCAGAAAAAATAAGAAAAGATATTAAGAAAGACCAGAATCAGAATGAGTTCAAATACATTACTTGCATAGAAGATAATGTGATCCAGCTCCACTTAGATTGTAGAAATTGGAATCGCACAAAGCATGGAATACTGTTTATAAAGCCATGATAATATATAAGGCTACAAATCCAAAAAACGGCAAGGTTTATATTGGCAAAACAGTCAAGACTTTAAGAGAAAGAAAACGCTTTCATAAGTCTGATGCTAAAAGACCAAAACGTCATTTTCAATACGCTTTGAGAAAATATGGAATTGCTAATTTTAAATGGGATATACTTTATTTTTGTAATGATCCTAAAAAATTAGATCAAAAAGAAATAGAGTTTATTAAACTGTATAATTCTATTGATAGAAATGTTGGATATAATATTTCAACAGGTGGCGGTGGCGGAGATAATTATACTCATAATCCAAGACGTGAAGAAATCTTAAAAGCCATGAAGATAGAAAGAAATACTCCAGAAGCCAAGTTAAGAGTTAGTAAGGTTCATAAGGGCAAAAAGGCGACTCAAGAACAGAGAGTTGATATGTCAGAACGTAATACAGGTTCAGGCAATCCTATGTTTGGTAAAAATCATACTGAAGAAGCTTTAAAATTAATGTCAGAAAACAAAAAGGGTAAAAAGCAACCGATAGAAGCGGTAAGAAAAACGGCAGAGGCTAATACAGGCAAGAAACGAACTCAAAAACAAAAGGCCAATATATCCATATCAAGGTGCATTTATTTGTATACCGTCATATTTCCAGACGGATGGATTTACATAACGAATAATATAAAGAAATTTTGCTTAGAAAATAAGGACATATTTGATATAAGTTTTTCAGGAATCTTACATGCCATAAGGAATACAGGTCATTACAAAGGATGGCATTTTAGCAGGGTAAAAATATAAAGGAAAAGATAAATGAGTTTAGATCCAATAACAGCGGGATTCGAGTTATTAAAAGCCGGTATCAGCAGAGCGTTTCCTGATAAGACCGAAGCGGCAAAAATTAATGCCCAACTTGAAACGTCAAAGCAGAACGGTGATTTAAAAGTGCTTGAAATAGGCATGAGCACGATCGTAATGGAGGCCAAGAGCCAGGATAAATGGACTTCCAGGGCAAGACCATCATTCATGTATGTCATTTACTTTATGATTCTGATGGCCGTACCGATGGGAGTGTTATCAGCATTTAAGCCCTTGATGGTCGAGGCTATCATCAACGGCATGCAGTTATGGTTAGCGGCTATACCGGGCGAGTTGTATGCCTTATTCGGTGCCGGTTATCTTGGTTATGGCGGCTTTAGATCGAATGATAAAAAGAATATTTTAAAAGCCAAGGAATCAGCCTTTGGTGGATTAACCAATTTATTTAAATAAAAATAAATATGAAAACAAGCAAGAAAGACTACGAGTTATTCAAAAAGGAATGCAGGAAATGGCGAGATATTTTAGGTTTAATGAATTGGGAGATATGTTGGGTTCATGATAAAATAGACGAAACAAGCAGAGCAGAAATTGTAGCCGATCCCACAAGTAGAATCGCCGTGATAACACTCAATACAGAATGGTCAACTGATATTGTAACCGACAACCTTATAAAAAGAACAGCCTTCCATGAAATAATGGAATTATTATTGGCTCAGCTTGGATTATTTGGAAATTATTATATTTCAGAAGGATTGGTTGAAGAAGAAATACACAAGATAATAAGGACTTTGGAAAACGTATTGTTTTTGAAGTATTAAAGTCAAAAGAAAAGGAAATGTGAAAAGATGGATGTTGTTTTAATTGCAATATTGTTGACGTTGTTGTTCGTCCCGGTATTTTTTTGTCCGCTCAAGTTTATTGATGGTTTCATCCTTCCTCCGATGGCGCTGGGCGCGGCAGGAATAGGGATAGCGACAATATTCTTCATGAACCAGGGAATATTCCCCGTCAATCTGAGCGCGGTATTGGTATTTTTGTATTTCATTTATTTGATGGTATCCACCGGATGGTCGACGGTTCCTCATAATTCGTTGAGGGAAATCCCGTTGATATTCCAATGCACTTTTATATTTTTAATATCGTCCGTTCTTTTTCATGACAGTTATCTCAACATGACGGTTGTATCATTAGCAGTATTCAGTGTTTCAATGTTCACCTGCCTGTATGGGATAGGGCAAAGGTTCAGATTCGACCCGCTGTTTGCAGAAAGAGTTAAGCCAAGAACAGAATTCATAGGAATGGATGAAAAGGATTTTTTTGAAGCATTTCATAATAAGAAAAGGATTGATTCAAGGGCGATATCAAGTCTGGGAAACACGAACTTTGCTTCGGGATTCTTTATAACCACCGTTCCATTCATTATGTATTTGGGTTTTGAGGTTTCCAGTTGGTTTCTGTTGGGAATGTTGGTTTTGGTTGCCGGGATTATTGCCACCAAGTCAAGGGCGGGCAAGTTGTCCTTGATGGTCAGTTTCATATTTTTCCTTTTGGTGGTGTCTCAGGAGGGGTTGATATTTGACTTCTTGTTTTATCTCTTTGCCGATCTGAGGATAGAAGCATTATTGATTCTGTTGTCGATAGTGTTTTTCGGCGGATGCCATTTATTATTAAGGGCAAGGGAAGAAAAATGGCTGAGTTCTCTTTCAGAAGATAACAGGCTGAACAACTTCCTGGACATATCGGGCACGCACCAGGATCATTTTGTAGCTCATTTGAGATACCGATTCAGGTATTGGCATTCGGCCTGGCACCTGTTCAAAAAGAGGCCGTTGCAGGGATTTGGTTTAAAAACATTCAGGAAAGAAGTGTATCAGGCCCAGGCAGAATTGAATTCCATAGACCCGGAGTTTTTGGGCTACGATTATCAGACGCCTCAGCCGAGGGAATGCCACAATGATTTCATAGAGAATTTTATCGAGGGCGGTTTGGTTGGCGGGTTTCTTTTCCTGTTTATAGTAGGGGTCATTTTTTATAACAGCTTCACGGTTGACAGTAACTTTCTTTTGATAGCAGGAGTCTCAGCGGGGGTCGTGGGAATATTAACAAATGCTGTTTTCTTCTTTGGACTGCGTCTTGCTTCTTCTGCTTTAATGTTTTGGGCAAGCCTGGCCTTGCTGGAAGGCTTGTCCGGAACCATAACAACCGTTTTATTTATTCCTAATCCTTTAATAACCATATTTGTCGCCGGAGCGGTAATAGCGATGTTATGGGAAGGGTCGATAAAGCCGAACCTTGGGAATTGGTATTTCAGCAAGTACGGCTATTGTACCATTGCCCAAAAGAAAGAAGGTCTTTTGCTGAAGGCAATAAAATGTTGCCCTAAGGAAAGCATCTTCAGGACGCATGCCTTGATAGGCTATATCCGGGGATTCCCGCAGATAGCTACCTGGCATGCAAGCAAATTAGTAGAGCATTTTGACGGGATGGTTCCCGCCTGGACAATGTGGTTCAACGCGGGGATAGCGGCAAAAGCAAACAAGAAGTGGGAAGACGCGACAATGTTCTTCGAGGAGTCCTTGAAATCCCTGCCAACGTTCGATCCGGCAAAGACAGAATTCCAAAAGACATTCCCGTTTTCGGCGTTACCAAAAAGGAGAATTGAATTGAAAAGAATAAGCGATGAAGGGGCGATGGCTATAAAGCATTGCCATGAGCACGTGGTCAAGACGCAGGAAGAGGCCAAGCTGAACATGGCCAACATAATCCTATCGGAAAAAGTGAAGAAAAACATACCTTTTGAGTGGCCTTTTGACATGGCGAACATGGTATTCATCATGCCGGAGCAGGTGGGAGATAGAGAACTGGGAGAGATCGGGCCGACAAAGGTTCCGATAGTAAAATAAAAAGGAGAAAGTTAAAAGATGGAAGAAATTAAAAAAGGAGAATCTAAAAAAAGTACAGAACTAAAACAAAAAACCAATCCACCTTACGCCTTATTATATATTGGATTAGAAAGAATGAACGATTTTTCTTACGAATCTATAAGAAAATATATAATGGAAAATAATTATGATAATTGGCTAAAAGATGCGTTATCAGAAGTGGAATTTATTAGTAATTGGATTTGTAAAGAATCATATAGTTTTATAGTTAAAATGAAACACCCTTTATTTTCTACAGTTAATGAAGCAGGTAGGGATATACATGGTAACCCGATAAAGAGAAGTAGTAATAAACAGATATCGGGTTATGGAAATGGTGGAACAAGCTGGAATCTTATTAGAAAAATATAAGAAAAATTAAAAAGGAGAAATAAAAAGATGTTAGAAAAATTGCCAAGAATAAAAGAACAATTGGATTTAGACGAACCGTTTATGAAAATAGTGCAATATGCGCTCGCCCCCAGGAAAAACCAGGCCAACGCATTATACAAGCTTTCGCTCATGGTCCAGATAGAAACCTTAGAAGAGCTCAGAAAGTTGAATGAGAACATGGCTGAGGTATGTGAAAACGCCTGTTGCAAAAAAGATAAAGAACCAAAGAAATTAAGTAAGAAATAGGAGCCCGATTGTGAGTTTTAGCTTCGACCCCACAACTGATGTAGGCGTTTTGAGAGTTTTGTTGGAAGATACCACTGAAACATCTTCCGTAAGTGCCGCATTTTCTGATGAATCATTGACGGCTTTATTGGATTTAAACAGTGATGATATTTGGTTTGCCGCTGCCGATGGGGCCAGAGCGTTGGCCGCCAAGTTTGCAAAAGAGGCCATTAGCATTGGTTTGGGCAGGGAAGACATCAGGATAGACAAGAAAAAGAAAGCTGAATATTTTCTTGAACTGGCCAAGTCCTTTCATGTCCGGTCTGGTGGAGATGTTGCAGAATATATAGATTCCTTCAACATTATAGTCGATTCTGTAGGCCGTGATAGGTCAGAATATATCGGGAAATTCGACTAAACATATACTAAGGTATTAAAAAGCAATTAAAACCCGGTATAGAGCCTGTTTGACAGCTTAAAACCGATATTTAAGAGTTATTATAAACCTAATTATGACTATTTTAACCGCTTCTGAATTAGTAGATCTTGCATCCGACATAAGAGAGGTTTTGGAAGATGTAGAACTGAGCACCACGATCAGTTACAGGCTGGCCGGAACGACAGTCAGTACCTGGGATGCCACTGACGGAGTCATTCCTGATATGTACGCCACTTCTTTTGTATCGGCATTCAGAGGCAGTTATAACATTAAAGATGTGGAAGCCTCAAGGGGATTGATAGAAATGGACGATATCAAGTTTATCTTTATGTCTTCTGATGTTTCAGGAATCTTGTCTGTAGATGATATGATATTTGAACAGTCAACCATTTATCAGTCCGCAACCACTTATCAAATAAAAGGAACTAAAACTGATCCATATAAATTGGTTTATTTTTGTCAATGTAGAAGCATGGATGTTTAAGGGGGTGGTTCAGGGATGGTGATGAAAATCGAAGTGGAGAGTAAAAAATTTAACGAAGCATTAACCAAATTCATAAGGAAAAGTAATATTCCAGTCGGAGTAGCAATACGAAAAGTTGCTTTTGATGCCTTGAAAATGTTTATGCATCCGCCTGGAGGCAAGCAGCATCCCGTTTAAGCTGACACAGGACGAGCACGAGCCGCCTGGCATGCCTCAGTCGTGGGACTTGCTAAGGATACTAAAGTAAAAGCAAATATTGATTTTAGTGCCGGAGTTGATCCTGGTAAGAATCAAGTGGCAAAAGGGGTAAGAGAAGGATCTTTTACCGATAGGACGAAAGGCAGAATCAATCAGTATGTAGAATTAATAAATGGGGTTCCTTATATAATCTACCTTGAGTATGGCCATAGCTCACAAAGCCCCTTCGGGATGGTGCGGGTATCGCTCAGAAAAATGAGAGAAGGAAAGAAATTTTCATTAACCGCAATGAGAGAGATCAAAAAAGAATGGAACAAGTTTAGATTTTAATTATGAAAAAACTAAATAAAAGAAAGACTAAATATCCAGAACAGTTTGAAACTCCGCCTCTATGCAAATGTAAATGCGGAGAACCGGTAAAATGGAATAAAGGAAAGAATTGTTGGAATAAATATATTAACTATCATAGTAGAAGAGGGGCGATCTTAACAAAAGAAGAAAAAGATAATATAAGTGCGGCGACAAAAGAGGCTATGCAAAGGCCAGAAGTAAAAGAGAAAACTCTTATTAATGCTGAGAAATCGAGAAAACGGATGATTGAAAATAATCCAATGGATCTGCCAGGAGTTAGAGAAAAACACAATAAAGCTATGGCCTGTCCAAAATATAGAAAAAGACAAAGTGAGCTAAGCAAGGGCAGGATAAGAACAGAAGAACATAATGAAAAAGTTAGTGTCGCTCTTATTAAGTTTCATAAAAATTTATCTTCTGAAGAAAAAGAAAAAAGGAATAGAAGCCGAACAGGAGAAAAACGTTCTAAAGAAGCCAGAAAAAATATGTCAATAGCTTCAAATAAAAAATTTGAAAACCAATCTGAAAGAGATAAAATATCTGTTTCGGTTACTAAATTATGGGAAGATCCAGAATACAGAAAGATGCAGTTAAAAGCTGCCCCTGCAAAAAGAGATAAACAATCAAAAGCTGCCATAGAAAGAATAAAAAGAAATCCCAGAACAGCCGGAGGTTATGGTAAATCAGGCCATTTCTTTTCTGAAAAAAATAATAAAAATCTTTGGTATAGATCTTCATATGAATTGATCGCTTATAAAATATTAGAACAATTATCAAAAGTTAAATTTTATGAAGTTGAATCTCTTTGTATTCGATATGAATACCAAAATTCCAAACATAGAACAGCCCCGGATTTATTGGTAACTTACATTGATGATACAAAAGAGTTGATAGAAGTTAAACCAGAGTGGAGATTAGAAGATGAACAAACTGTTATTAAATTAGAGGCAATGGAAAATTATGCTTTAGATAATAATTGGTTGTTTTCTATTTGGTCAGAAAAGCAATTGGGATTAAATTAAATGGCTTTAGATTTCGGGGTGCAACAAGCTAACGTAAAAATGAGTCTGGATAAATATCTTTTAGATAATATATCTGGCGTATCCATCGACTATGAAGGCTTGCCGTTTAACGACCGAGAAACAAATTTCTGGCTCCAGCCAAGGATAATAGACCAGACTGCCCAGTTCCACAGGCAATCGAACAACTCAGGAACGTCTTATGGAGAAACGGTTAACATATTATTCCAGACAAACATATTCGTGAAGAAGTCGGGAGTAACGGTATCACATAAGCATTGGTTGTTGAGAGACGTGGTAGCAGGATTATTCACCATAGGAAAAGACATTACCCTGAAGGATTATGTGAGTAGCGGAACAACAATAACAAACATGAGGGTCAGGGACATAGTGAACGATTTTTCGATGCCGGAGACGGACACGATCTACCAATATGTTTTTGCGGTGGAGATGGATTACACCAGGCAAACTACAAAGTAAAGGAGAAACAAAATGGATTACGTAAAAGTATTAACAAGCGCAGGACTAAGCTATAAAAGAGCCATGTCAATAGCCGACAACATGCCCGATGCCATCAAGATAGAGGAAGACAGGATCAAGAGGCACAAGGCCAAGAAGAAGATAAAGAGTACGATTAATAAAGAATCCAAATCTATCGACGTTAACGAGATAGATAATACTTATAAATAGGAGGTAACCCCTTGTTATTCCAAGGAAAAGATGGTGTTCTAAAATTGACAGATTATGGCGTTGATACGTCAGCAGGAAGCACCAGATACTACCAGGAAATATTGTTCTGTGAGATGGACTTCTCCGCTCCGACGGCTCGTCCGCACACAGATGAAACCCTAATGATGAACAGAGGCAATTTTGATACCAAAGCCCATTACGTAGAAGGCAATGACGATCCCGTATATGCCCCGGTACCGTTGACGTTCTCATGCAGGCTTAACGATACGATTGATACGAGGGCATTGCACCACTGGCTAAGCGGATCTACTCTGATACCGAATGCTGTAGGCGGGACAACGCAGGTGTATAGTTGGGACGAGAGCGGAGTCACTTTCAGGAGTCAATTACTCCCTGCTTTCAAGGACAGCGTGAAGCAATCTTACAGGATGCAGATAATATTCGATGGGGATACCGACTACGGGCTTCAGTATGATGGGGTATATTTCACTCCGTCCGAACAAACTATTACCGAATCTGCCGACAGCTTGATGTTATCAGCAAATGGTCAGATATACGGTGACGTAACAAGAATAGCCGAATTTCCTTCAACGGGAAGCGGCACTACATATTTAGCTTTTAGTTAAAGAATAAAATAAAGAACAATAGGAGGTAACACCTTGTTATTCCAAGGAAAAGATGGCGAAGCAAGAATTTTAGAACAGGGTTTATCGGGCACCTCATATTACCTATCTCTACTTTTCACAGAGATGGATTTTAGTGGCCCAACAAGCCGACCAAGAACAGATGAAACTTTAATGATGAACCGGGGCAATTTCAGTACGGATGCTCATTACATTGAGAGCAACGACGATCCAAGGTTTGCTCCAATTCCGGTGACTTTTAGTTGCAGGATAAATGATACCGAAAATAGTAGGATCATATCAGATTGGTTTTCCGGCGTGACTATCATGGCTGGTTCAACCCAGATATATTCCGCTAAAGGAAAAACCCAAATAGACAGTATTACTCTACCGAATTTCAAGGATAGTGGTAAGCAGGCCTATTACGTTGAAGTATTATGGGATGGAACTACCGATTACGGTTTGAAGTATAATGAAATATATTTCACTCCAGGCGAACAAACCATAACAGAAAGCGCAGATAGTCTGATGATGTCTATCAACGGGCAGGTTTATGGAGACGTAACCAGGATAGCAGCTTTTACCTCTGGTTTTACTTCAATAATTTAAAAGGGAGAAATTTAAAAAGATGAAAAGTGAATATTATGATCTTCTTGTGTTGAAGCAAGGAGAATTCACAGAAGATTCTTATTATATCGAAGGAGAAGTTAAGGATAATAAGATTGAATTCATAATAACTCATCCCTTACAAAAAGGAGATGTTTTAGTTTATCAAATACAAAAAGGAGAATTTTAAAAAGATGAAATCGAAAAGACTGAAGAAACTGACAAAAGGCAAGAACGTATTCTTATCAAAAGGTGTCAGTAAAGTAAAAGTGACGGAAGACGGAAAACCTGTCTGCTATGAGATCCCTATCAAGTCGACAGGGATAACTGAACTGGTTGATACTTTCGGCAAGCAGACCCCGAAACCGCCTGTGAAAAATGTCAAGGTCACTCCGGACAGCGATATCGGTAAAGAGATGGGCTACACTCGGAATGAATGGGTTCAGATACATGATTTTACTGATCAAGGTTATTTGGATGAAGTAAAAGAGCATGAATCTGATTTGGGCATTGCCATCGTCATGAAGGGGTTGGATCTGATCCTTGAGGACGAAAACGGGAAAGAGATAACCGACCATGATAAGAAGATAGAGACGCTGAAGGAGATGGGCATGTCGGGCGACCAGTTCACACAGATAGTCGACGACATAATGAACCTGACCCGGTGGACTGAGGAGGAGCAGAAGCATTTTTTATCATAGCGATGGGCATGAACCATTCCGGGGAAGAACTCCAACAAATGACCCGGTTAGAATTCGAGATGAAAATTTGCTCTGAATATCTGGGCGGGATGCTCCACGAAGATTATGAAAACCTGTCTCATTTGGAAAAGATGAAATGGGAATATTATTTACAGAAACAGATCAGACGAAGCAACAAACCAAAGATAACAGATAGCGAAACAAAGTAGATGGCCGAAAAACTAATAGTCAGAATAGGTAGCAACACTGCCGGGTTCGAATCCGGGCTGAGGAAAGCCGGTAATGTCGCCACTAAATGGGCGAAGCGGGTGACCATAGCCTTTACCGGGGTTTTGACTGTTTCCGCTTTGATCGGCTCTAAGTTTGAGCAGTCATTGAAATTGGCCGGGGCAATAGCCGGAGCCACAGGAAAGGATTTTGCCGCTCTTGAAAAAGAGGCGAGAAAATTAGGTAAGACCACGGCCTTTACCGCTACCCAAGCAGCAGAGGGCATGACCAACTTGGCGAGAACCGGACTTAAAACAGAAGAAATAATAAGGACAACCGGGGTTGCTTTAGAATTTGCAGGAGCCCATGCGACTGATTTGGGTCAATCGACACAGATCCTTGCAGCCGCGATGAATGTTTTTGAACTGGATGCTTCCGAAGCAAGACGAGTGGCTGATACTTTTACTTTCGCCTTAGATAATTCTCTTTTGACTATTGATAAGTTAAGAGAAGGCATGAAAAATGCTGCTGTCATGGGAGCTGTATTAGATAAATCCGTTGAAGAAACTACCACAGCTTTGGCCGCTTTTGTCAACATGGGTCTCGAAGGTAGCAGGGCCGGTATGCAGTATAGAATGGCCATGCAAAACATGCTAAAACAGACTCCAAGAGTAACCAAGGCTTTGGGAGAATTGGGATTGACTTTTTCAGATGTTAACCCAAAAACTCTTAGCTTTGGAGAAATGTTAGATTTTATATCCAAAAAAATCCCTCAAACTGCTGACAGCACAAAAACCTTCATAGCTTTATTTGGGCGGGCTGGAACGTTTATGGAGCTTTTGGCAAAGAAGACGAGAAATGCCACTTTTGACTTTGAGGCTTTCGTGAAAGGAATGAAAAAATCTCAGGAGGAAGCAGGCATTACTGCAAGACGTTATGCAGATATGATGGATACTTTCAGAGGGCAGTGGAAGATCCTTTGGTCTGCTATACAGGAACTGGGCATATCTATTTTTATGGTTTATAAAGATCAGGGCAAAGCTATCTTTCAATTTTTAGCCGATAGAATAGTCAGCTTGGCAGATTTTATAAGCGAGAATGGCAACAAAATAATGATCGGCATTTTGGAATTCTTTAGGAATTTGATAGGAGCCTCTTTAAAAGTTTCCAGACAGTTGTTTGATACTTTTTCAGGAACGTTCAGGCTCATTATCAAAGCTCAAGGTGAAGTCGCGGCTGCTTTTGTTTTTATGTGGATGGAGATAAAAAGGGTTTTCTTTTCAGGAGAGTTCTCTCAAAGTTTTAAAGATCATATTATTGAACCTTTAAAAATAAGTGCTACTTGGATAAAAGATAAACTTACTACCGCCTTGGATTTTTATATAAAGAAGCTGAAGGAAACCACATTATTAAATAAAAAGAATGCAAAATCATTAAAGGAACAATCTAAGGCCGGAACAGAAGCGGCAAATAAAATGAGGAAGGCTTTTGAAAAATATGCCGATGCTGTGGTCGGGCCGAATGGGGTATTTGAAAAGGTAACTAAAAAAGGCAAAAAGCTTCAAGGAACTTTATCTGATCAAATAGTTATGTTGAAAGAAAAAGAAGTAGAAAGAATTTTTCAGTTAGATGTTCTCAGATTACAAGAAGCGGCAAGGACATCAGCGAAAATTAGAGAAGTATCTAAGGATACAACAAAAGATGTGGTAGATGATGTGGAAGAACAAAAAGATACTTTTTTAAATTTTTTCTCCGGTTTGAAATTTGGCTTTAAAGAGTTGACAGAGAAACAACAGACTTGGGCAAGTAAGGGGAGAAGATCAGCAAAGGAATTTGCGACTGACGCATCAGATTCGTTGGCTTCTTTTATTAATCCGTTAAAAGACGATTTTCTTAGTTTAGCTTCTCTTTGGGATTCTATGCTTGACTCAATGGTTGGATCATTGACAACGGCTGTAGCAGATATGGTTGTACAATGGGGATTAGGAGCAGCTAAGGCGGCCGCTTCTCAATTATATGGTGCGGCAGCGGGCTTTCTTACAGACATAGCCTTGGATTATTTCTCTTATGAAAAGGGAGCATGGAATGTGCAGTCAGATCAGATAGCGGCCTTGCATAAGGGTGAAATGGTTTTGCCAAAGAAAATGGCGACCCAATTTAGAGAACAATCTGACGGCACAGGCACCGGCTTTCCGGGTTTTGCCGGTGGAGGAGACCGTCCACCATCGCGGGCAATAACTGATGCGGCTAAGCGGCAAGGAGCGAAAGCTTTGGGTAAAACCTTGATGGGCGGAAATCCCATGCTTGCAGCCAGAGCAGGCATTATAGGATTTGCCACAGATGCTATTCAACGTGAAATAGGACTTGATACCCCAGCGGGCCAATTTGGTAGGTCTGCTGTCAATGTCAGCGCTATTGTCGCTTCACTCGCAGGTATTTTATCATTAGGGCCTTTGGCACCTGTTGCTATTCCCGGAGCTGGCCTGCTTGGAGCCTATGTTGCTGATAGGGGTTTGCAAGGAACTTTAAATGCAGCAGTTATGAGTTATGCAGATAGGCAATTTAACCAAGCTATGACAGGAGCAAGAGGATCAAGAGTGGGGGCGCTCAGCCTTACAGCAAAAGGAAGAGCAGCAGGTTTGGGTAGGGGTGGCTTTGGTATCGGTATGGGTGGTGGTGGGGGCCCTGAAGGTATGGGCGGTGGTATGGGCGCTGAAGAAGGCATGGGTGGAATGACTGCCCGCGGAGGTTGGGCACATGGCCCGGAATCAGGTTACAAACAAACCTTGCATGGCAGCGAATATATTTTAAACGAAGATCAGTTTAAAGCAGTTAGAGAATTAAATGCCGGTGGAGGAAAAGGACAAACTATAAGGATTGGTTCATTAATAAAAATAGAAGGAAATCTGATAGCTGACCAGGCAACGTTCGATGACTTCATAGTGAAGATAAACGACGCCCTGTTCAAGTTCGCAGAGATGGGATATTAATGGGCAAGTCAAGATTCCTTTATAACAATCTGATCACCTCCGGAAATTCCCTGACGATAGATTCTGTCAAGCCGGGAATAGTAACCACGGCGTTGAAGGACGGCACAGGCTCCGCCTCCATGTCGACGGACGGAGATTTTACCGGTTCCCAGGATCTTGAATATACGGTGCAGGTAAATGTCGTGCCAAGCGGAGCAACCGAAATCGGGGAAGCCGTATTCAGATGGAGCAGCGTGACCACAGCCTGGATCGAGACCGGAGTAACTACCGCCACAACATTTACAGGTTTGAACAACGGGGTCAGTATAGCCCATGCAGGTGGCGCAGGAGCGGATTTCGTCGACCTTGATACGTGGTATTTCAAGGGGATCAATTTCTTCAATGCGGAAAAAATGGTCGATTGGGACAGGGACACCCGCTACCGGTCAGACGACCAAACCGGTTCGAGCATATCAATAAATTTGGGAACCTCTTATACAGTTTCAAGTCTTATATTATATGACCATAATTTTTCCACCGGAGTAAGCATAACATTTTCGGGAGCGACAAAAAGCAATTGGATAGCAGGAACACCAGAGGTATCAGAATCGGTGACCTACGGAGTGACCAAAATACTTCATTTCCTGACTTCAGCGGCGTCATATCCTTTTTGGCGAGTAGAAATAAACGACCCGAACAACGCGGATGGGTTCATAGAAATAGGCGAGCTGTTCCTGGGAGATTATTTTGAGCCGACAGGAATATGGATAGGAGAAGCAAACAGGAGCACGCAGACAATATTCGGGATCAACACCACCTTATATGGCAAGAAGGATCTGAGGTTTTACAATCAGAAGAAAGTCCTGGAATACGATTATGCCTTCATCAGCGACGCAGATGCAGACCAGTTCGAGGCCATGCTCATAGGCATGACGGACAAGGGCACCGGACTGTTCCAGCCGTTATATTTCGTGGAGAACTCATCTTCCACCACCAAGTTCTGGATGACTTATTTCACCGAGATACCAAGGACGCTAAAGCATGGGGATTTATCGGGCATAAGGATAAGCCTGGAGGAAACGTTAAAAAGTGTTTAGGGTAAAGATAGATTTCCACAAGGCTTTGAAAAAGGGCCTGGAACCTATAACCTATATTTTAATAACTACTAAAATGGGCTTTCGAATATATTCGTTTAAGGCCATTACCACGGCTTTTGCTTTTGACACTTTATATATCGCTGATGGAACATATATCGCAGATGGAAGTATTGGAGCTGGTTTTGGTATTGATACGCTCGAACAATCAGGTCGACTGCTGACTTTAGGAAGATTTGACAGAACTATTTCTCCAAAGAAACAGGGCTTGTTGTTTGGTTTTACATCCAAACAAAGGCAGACTATTTCGGTCGACCTTGATAATCAGGACAAACATTTTTCCAAATTGTTGGGTAGGGAGCCTTTTCTTGGCGGGGATTTCAGAATATTTACGGGTTTTGAAAATGTTGGTTTTTCTGAACACTTAAAAATAATGACCGGGGTCATTACAGAGTTGTTTGTTTCTCCGAAAAAATTGACTTTGAGGATTGAAGAAGATTAATGCCGAGTAAATTATCAGACACGTTTTTATTGCCAAGAGCAGGAAAATACCAAAATGCTTTGAATAGCAATGCCCGTTTGCCTTTCATATATGGCAATCTTGAGGATGGTAATGCCGGAAACTGGATCTGCCCCAACATAAGCTCGGTCACTTTTGTATATAGTTATGCTGGACATGAAGTAATGTCTTCAAGCAGCGGGAATGCCATAGCTATTTATTCTGGAAGCTCTTTGATGAATGCTGCCGATTATACCTTCGATCATTCGGATAATTTCGAGTCTTTGGGCAGCATAGCGACAATCACCTTTGACAACGATCAGCAGAACAATATTATAACGGCGTCCGGCAGGGGCATATTGAATTCAAGCGCAACCCCGGAAATGAAGAACATCATAGACATAGCGGATGATTTTCTGACCTCCAAAAACACCTTGGCCTTTTCTTATGATGCTACTTCAAAACAGGACACTTCGAATATATTTGATAGTCAGGGCTATACAGCAGCAGGCGTCATAGATCAGGACGGGGTCATCTGGGACATCCTGCAAAAGATGGTCGGGAGCTTCTTAGGCTCCGCCTATTTAGCATCGGACACTCCTTTCTTTGATGAGAATAGAAAACTGAAGTTTGAGATAGAAACAGGATCAAGTGCGACTAAAGTGGCGGACATAATTCCCAAGTCGGACATAACTTTTCTGACGGGAACGCAAAGAAGAAAAAGTCTCATAAACCAATGCCCGATAAGTTTCTCTTACGATTATGTCAGCAACAATTTTCGATCCCACAATGACGGAACGAGCAACGTGAACTCCGGTTCGTCTAACATATATGGAATCCAAGAACCGAGCACCCCGTATCAATTGCACTGGTGTAGGGATTCGGCTTCCGGCGCCACGATACAGAACGTCATAACGGGAAAATACGGTATGCATGTATGGGAACTGGAGTTTATTGATGAGTCGTTGGAGAGGATAGCAATCGATGTCGGGGATTTCATAGCGGGGACGTTCGATTGGATATACAATACCGAAGGCATTCCGCTGATAAACCAGGTCGTAAAAATACTGTCAGTCTCGCCGGATTTTATCAAGAACATAATCAAGTTCCGCGGGATAGACCAGGGAACATTTTTAATAGACGAATCCACGTTCTATCTTGCTGATGGAACCCATATCGCAAATGGAAGTATTTTGGCGGGAACGCTCGACAGCGAAAACAGGGATTTAACAGAATATTAATAAGGAATAAATTATGGCAGATCAAACAATAGCGTATATAGAAGAAATGGTCGGGAGTAGACATCCTTCCAAAGCCGATACTTTAAATCGGATAACGATAGTGGAGCATAATACCGACGGCACTCACAGCGATGTAAACGCCGGGAGCCTATTGGTCACTTCCGGGGTCAGCTTGAATTTTGGTGCCCAAGCCGCCGGAGATATTTTTTATGACGACGGTTCAGCATTGGTGCGGATAGCCAAGAGTGACGGGCAGATGCTTTTTTCTGGGTCTGTTCCTTCTTATGGAAGTCTTCATAAGAAAAACCTGCTCATCAACGGCTGCCAGCGCCATGCTCAAAGGGGGGCGAGCGGTTCGGCATCGTTTACGAGTGGCACCACACCGGCGAATTCAGATGATACTTATCTCATTGATCGGTTTCTTCTTTTGAGCGACGGAAACGATATCGTGGACGTCACCCAGCAGACTTTAGGTGGAGTAAATTCTCAGGAAAATTATGTCCGACTCGATGTCGAAACCACGGGCAAGAAGTTCGCATACGGCCAGATCATAGAAAACAAGAATTGCAAAAGCATTATTGGCGGAACGGCATCCGCATCGGTAGAGTTGAAGGTCACCAACGTAGCGAAGCTGTCCGATGTCCGAGTGGTAGTTCTCAGTTGGGACAATGGGATCGACACGCCGACGAGCGACTGGGTTTCGGCTTGGGAAGCGCAGGGAACGGTGCCGACCCCGATAGCCAATTGGACGGCCGAGAATGTGGCGACCGATCTCAACGTGACGACTTCATGGGTGAAATATAAGGTTGAAAATATCAGCATAGATAGTGCCGGAGCCGATAACGTGGCGATGTTCGTTTATTCAAATGCCGTGGGCGACAATGATACGGCTGGAATATTTTTGGAGATAGCCAACATGCAGCTTGAGGAAGGGGCTGTGACTACGGATTTTGAATATCGGGATGCGGGGCATGAGTTGAGCTTATGTCAAAGGCGATATAATAAAACTTATGACCAAAATGTTGTCCCTGGAACCGCCGATACTGACGGAACGATATATTTTGCAGCAACGGCGGTAGCCAGTGCAGACCATGATGTTGCTGTTTCTGTTCTTTTTCCTGTCACAATGGCATCAACCCCGACTATTGTAATTTATGATGCCGCCGGAACTGCTGGTAAAGTTACTATGGCCGATGGGGATAATAGAGCCGCTACAGCAGCGCGCGTAGGATTTAATGGAATCGGTTCAATAAACGCTACGAATGGTGCGGTAAACACGACCAGGCTGCTTCAGTTTCATATTACGGCTGATGGAGAACTATAGGAGATAATATGTATCAAATACATAATGAACAAGGCGATATTCAAGACTTGACAACCATGCAAGTTTTTCTACCTGTCAAAGAAAATAGAGAAGGCCGCAAATACTTAGCTTGGCTTGAAGATCCTGAAAACGAACCATTGCCGATGATAGTCATTGACCCCTGGATTGCCAAAAGAATAGAACGCAATCTGATTTTACAATCATCCGATTGGGCAGTAAAAACAGATGTTCCATTGCCGGCAGGAAAAAAGAACGAATGGAAAGCATATCGTCAGGCATTGCGAGATTTGCCTGATACATATCCGAATGCTGATCATATAATTTGGCCTGAACAGCCCGCACCACCGGGATAAAGATGATGTTGCATGGGGCAATGGATCGGAAAAAGGCAATATTTATCTTTGTCCTTCGGGAAGCATAAGAGATGATTTAGTTGACTAAATAAAATTTAATAAAAGCAGACGCCAATAGTATGATACAATTTAAAGTATTTTAAATCCTGTATGAGTCCAGATTAAGTTCTGGTAGTTTGGCGACTGCACTCATACAGGATTTTTTATTTTAAAGATAGGAAAATTAACAAATAAAGAGTTATTAAGAAGATAATCAAAATATAACGGATTTTATTTTCTTGTATAACCTATTGATTTTTATTTATAATTAAAATGGTTAAGTTATATGTAGTTATATCTAATTATATTTAAATAGACATAATTATTATTTTTTTGAATTATTTATTATTTTTTAGATAACTCTTTGATTTCTTTTACTTTTTAAACTATTAATATTATTAATAGTAATTTGATTTCATATTAATAATATTAATAGTTGAATGGGTTTGCTATTTTAGCCATTATTTTCATTCCCTTCTACCATTTATTTATAACAAATCCAATAGTTTATAAGAAAATATGCAATAATTTAATTAAAATTTTGTTTTCTTTAAATTATTTTATCTCCTGTATCTATAATAAATCCAATAACTTACCTATTAATCTGCAAGAAAAATTAATATTATTTTAATTTAATTTAAAAAAGTTTGAATTAACTAAAAAATTTAATTAGTATAAATTCAATAGGTTAAAAGATAATAGGAGATTTTGAATAAGAATCGTAGATTGTAAACTATTAAAACTTTTAATAATTTCGCCTCTATATTATTGATTATATTATAAATACTGATTTTAGATTCCGAGTTTATTAAAACGCATCATTGGCTCTCAGACCTGAAAATCCCTGAAAACCGGGTATTTTAAAACAGCCAAAATCTCCCAATTCTCCCTATAAGTAGAAGGACTAAGTTTTTAACGCTCAACTCTATACTGGGTAACACGACGGGATAGGGAGAATCTGCC
>SDBU01001544.1_pt1 | contig 32506 bp, 65 predicted proteins | sample 2277071 | NCBI WGS metagenome assembly SDBU01 (sample SAMN10397929, study PRJNA504765) | marine sediment metagenome | isolation source: marine sediment core GS08_GC12, 126 cmbsf | place: Arctic Ocean: Gakkel Ridge, Loki's castle | collected 2008 | reverse complement strand
CGAAAGGTAGCCGTCTACTTTCTGACCTGTGGCCAACTGCTCAATGTCAAACTCTGCCGTAACCAGACCGGCAGCGGCATTCCGGCGGAAGACCAAGCGGCTTACTGGCAACGGGACAGTCTCGACCTGTATTCTATACCAGACTACAAGCTTCTTGGCACGAAGACCAATAGCCGGGACAGGAACTCCCTGGAAGCAACTGTACTCGGTACCAACCGCCGCCAGAGGGGCTGTCTGCCACCGGTCAAGGGCTGCACCAGCATCCAGGATTGGCTGGAACTCACGAACAGAAATTGAAGCCGGTGGTTCGCCACCGGTGAAAAGCAAGAAGGCCATCACATCAGATGTGACGGGCTTTACCCCATCTGCAGCCTTTATCTCCTTCGGGTTCCAGGAGCCGATATTATTGTCAAAACAAGCAACAATACCAGCGGCCATTGCTCCAAGACGATACTTTTGCCTATCGGTGAGGGATAGGTCTTCAGATTCAACAAGATAGTTTCGAGTGCCCATTAGTGTATACCTCCTTCTGAGCTAAACTCTAGTGATTTTAGATTACCCCAACGGTGTTGAACTCGGGTTCATAACTGCGCGAAACACGCTGCCTAATTCCTGAGCCTACTGAATTTGAGACCTTGCTCATGGCAAGCCGTTTGCTAACTGCAGTGCCACCGGAAAACCGGTCATAGAGTTTGTCAGCGCTTAATGGCAATGAAGAAACGCCGACATTCTTTATGAAGTCGCCGCCCCAGTCCATGAAGCCAGCAATATAGCCAGCGAGGGTCATGCCATAGACAAACCAGTCGTGCTGAACAGGGAAAGCCGTTCGGGTGGCAATGTTGACGGCAGCTACCGCTAGGGGTGCTCCGACATCGGGAACAACTTTAATCATTGTTACTCCCTCCTTGATGAAGTCTGAGGGTCGCTTCCCCAATAAAAAACGAGGGTCACCCCATATTTACTGAAGTTGCGACCCTCGTTTTTAACTTACCTCTGATCGACCGGAACTTTGTCCTTGTTACGTCCCAGAGATGTCTGTAATCATAGTAAACACATTATTTAATATTTGTCAAGTCCTATTCTTTTTGAGTAATTTATTACTGAGGCCAAATCTTCTTTTTCATCTTGTCTCTTTACCTCTTTTTGGGTATAACTGTTAGTACTGCCAAGGCTACTCCCCCACCAATTAAAATTGCCGGTAATAGGGGGAAACCTTTTCCCTCCGGCTCCGCTTCTTCTTCAGGGACACATACACCATTTACACAGACGTAACCTACTCCGCAGTCTGCGGCAACTGAACACTCAGGTGGAACTTCAGTTTGCCTGAAATGAGCCTTAACTGCTCTATGTTCGTCCATTAAATCTTTAACCCACTCAGGATTGCTATAACTCGTACCTCCCTGTATCTCATCAGTCCACTTATAAAATTCATAGCCTGTATTAGGATAAGCAGCTACTTGAACTCGTGTACCTTCTGGAAATTTACCTACCGAACCGGACACAAAGTGATTTGTAATATCGGCCGGCGGTGGGTTAGTGGTAACATATCCCCCTTCTGGTGGTGTAATATCAATTTCAAGAGGATAAAACTGTTCTACTTCAGCTAAGGCAAATTCGGCTTTAACTAGCCGATTCTCGCTCATGGTGACTGTATTAGTTAGTAAGGTGGACAACTCATTATCTACCTCGCCTCGCCACATAACAAAGCGGAAACCTGTATTGACAACGGCCCGCAGATTAACCACAGTACCTTTATAGTAATGGCTTTCAGCATCAATAGGCATTGGATCAAACTCTATGGTGCCCCCATCTGGTTCACCGAGGATTTGTTGGTGAAGGACTTTCAGGTCTGCTTCCACATAATAAATATCATTCCATGTTTGCTCTCTGATCAATTCACCATCAACGTAAATTTCGACTCCAACATCCCGCCTGTCTATGGTGCCTTCCACAGTAGTATGAATTATTCCCAAGTTCTTAGTTTGATTCGGGGTTATAGTGAAGGGGGGAGTCGTATATGACACAATCTCGGTACCGGGTCCGCCTAGTATACTTCCTTCATAGATAATAATTTTAGCAGAGGCAACTACTGTTTCAGAGCATCTAGAAGTTATGGGTGCTGCAATAGTTATTGAAACACCTGGCGGTGTTATTGTTTGAGATGAAATAGGTTTTGTTAAATCAAAATCAAGTACCCGTTCTTCGACTACAGTGCAGAGTACTCCAGAATAAGCAGCGACTAATACATTGTCGCCCATCCTCAAGGCTAAATTAAGAATATAATATCCCTCTTTATTAAGGTCAAAACGACCTCCGATGAACTCATGGTCATCGCCCGGACCATGGCCATGTGACCAATCTGCGTAAGTTTCAACTATCAGGCCATCTGGATCTGTTACTTCCCAGCTTATCCCCAAGGACTGTGTTGTATCTGTATCGTTACGAGCCCAGATGTGGATTAATCCCCTGTTTCCCTGGGGGATATCATAAGCTGGGATATTAGCGCGAGCCCCGTTAAACTCTAGCTCTTTTTTTATTATACTTCCTTCCAAAACAACCTCCTCTAATCACCGCCTCAGCATAAATGCTCCAGCTACCGCTATTCCAGTTATGGCAGCTACAAGTAGCAGCGTTGTTCCGGCCGGTCCTACTTCCTTAAAGAGCATCCATAATAGGACTATTATGGCTAGTCCAATTAATGCGATAATTATAACGGGTACCCAAAAAGCGGTCTTCCTGAAATATATTTTTAATGTTGTGTCATCACCGGTTACCTTCGTATCCGGCACTCCTGCAAAGTCCAGTGCCGATTTAACTAAGCCGGCCGATACAGGTATCAGGGTATCGATTTGCAGGAGTCCTCGGCCGCCTTCAGCAAAATCACTATTATATTGCTCAAGACCACCCCAAAATTCGAGTGGACCGCCTTGTGCTACCTGTTGCCAAGCCATTTATTTTACCTGTCCTCAATGTAAGCCCAATTCAGATAATCTGAAAGCCATGTACTGTAGCAAGCGGTCATCGGCTCCATCACTGTCCTGCCCTCAATAGCATAGGCACTCTCGTCATTAAAAAGATGAACCGCCTCATATCTGGAGGCAATTGAAACTGGAACTAACGGTGAAACATCTGCTCTGGTTGCCTCAATAATATAATCCTGGCCACCAAGTTGCACCTGCACCCAAGCATGCCCGCCAGCCTTTCCGTTATAGAGGTTACCCAGAACGCAGTGAACTTGGCTTGAGGAGAATTCTTGCCTCAATAGCGAAGTCATTAAAAAAGCTTTGTTGGCGCAATTGCCCACCTTTACCCGGGCAGTAATACTCGGTAAATTCCACAAATCCTCCTGGACCGAACTCTTACCCTCGACCCACAGCCTACCCCTGATAAATTTCTTGTATGTGACTTTAGAAGCCACCCAATTGTGGAGTGCGGTTATTCTATCCTCTGGGGTGGGGGCAGCTTTGGTAAGCTCTTGATGTAGTTGTTTGATATCGAGGGCGTGAGGGGTGACAAAGTCGGTGAGCCACCTTCCTTCACCGAAGAATGTGGCTGAAATCGGCTGGTCATCTATTTCTATGAGTCTCGGCATTTAGGACTCCTTACACTTTATGAGCCGCGGGGCTACCTCGACCAACTCGTGCATGGCTTTGCTTGTCTCCATATTGAAAACCCTCGGATGACGAAACTTTCCGCTTTGTACACGCTCTAATGCCTCCATAACATCAGAGATATCCTCTCGGGCAAAGTTCTCCTGTAGAACTTTGAGGGCACCCCGTATATGCTCCTGGATTAAGCCATGTTGCCCATAGAAACTGGTTACATCTCCAATGGTGTAGGCAACCTCTAGAATGGTAGCAATCTGCTTCTGGCATTTGGACTTTTCTTCAGTGCTCATTTATCCTCCTATCTTGCTATGTACCGATCCCTCTAGCCTGTTTCTCAAGCCATCTTCTACCCCCGTCCGTTGTAGCTATCAAGGCTGGGCCGAGAAGCACTCCTATACCGAACATGAGGACACCGATGAAAAGTGGGGTTGGGATGGTAACACCTTGGGCAATGGCCTGAAGTTGCGTGCCGCAGTAGGCGCAGGCTGTGCGATCTCCTTCAACATTGGCTTGGATTGGATATCCGCATTCGCAACATTTTGTTAGCGTTTGCATAGTGCGACCTCCTTAAAGCAAAAACGCCGCCACTAGGGCGACCCTGGTTTTTATAATATGCACAAGTATGCTTATTTGTCAAGTTTGTCTATTTACCTATCACAAAACGATTCTTGCATCTGCATAAGTAACTGGCTCCAAACTCAATCTTGAACTTCCTCTTAGCCCCAGCCCCGCATTCCGGGCAGGGCTGGTATTTTGGCATATTCAGCCCACCCAGACTGGTGTTAATTACCCTAAAAGGGAACTCCCACCATTTGCGGGGGTTGCGCCTTGGAGCAGGTTGCGGAGTGGGCTTCTGTTTCCTCAAATTCTTAAATATTCTCCCTAATAGCCCTAAGTATTTCTCAAGAAATACTAGGTACCATCTCTTGCTCATTCTTCCTTTTTCACCCCCCTTGCCTCTTTCCTGATTATTTCGGTCTGCCTCTTCAGCCAATTATTTGCCTTCTTCCAGCCAAGAAATAAACTCGCCACTGCCGGCAAGTCTTTTTTAATGGCGTCTATCACCCAGTCAGCGTCAAGCCAGTCAATGTTTCCCACCCTCTCCGCCAGGTTCTCCAGCATATCCTGTTCTTTTGGCTCAAGGGTTTCCCACAAAGAAGTATTTCTCTGAACCCAGTCGCAAGCACTATCCACAGTAACCTTCTTTGTCTTGAATATTTCGACAAGCATGCCCTTAGCTATCTCAGGAGCCATCTCAATAACAAGCCCCTTACGGAGCAGCCCAGCGTAATTCTTAAAGTCTGGAAGCCCTATTGCCATTTATTCTTCCTCTTCAACACCTGGTTTCTCGCCAATTCTTACTATTGACAGCTTGCCGCTACAGTTGGCACATAATGCCACTCTAGCTGTTGGGCCTATAGCCACCGGCTGGTGGCAATTAGGGCACTCCACTTGGCCATTTTCTCCCCAGCCAGCCTCAACCTGATATCCTTGATTCCCCTGGCTAGCTTTGGCTCCTTGGTTTGCCGCTTCGGTTATGCCCCCGCCCTCACCCTTGCTCGCGCTTGCCAGATAACCTTGGGCTATTGCAGAACCAAGAACCTTGGGAGCGTTGGCAAACATCTCATCTCTCTTTTCTAGCCGCGCTCTTTCAACTTTATCAGCCTCTCTATCGTCAGCATCTTTATTTAATTGTCGTTGAAACTCACGGTCAGCTCGCTTATCTTCCCTTGCCATTCTCCTCAGTTCCGATGTCTGTTCAAACTCCAATTTCTTTAGTGCCATTTGGGTGCCAACTTCACCTGCCATTTGTGGCTGATGAAATCCGAGCGTCTTTGCCATCTCTATCATCCCATTATACTGATCCATGAAGGTTCCTTTTGAGGCGTTACTCTCAATCATTTTACCAAGAGTTTGCATTTGGGCCTCAAAGCTGGTCTTCATTACATCCATCTCTTTGGCATGAAGCCTTTCCCTAAGGTCATCACTGATAGCTTGCTGGCTGGTTGCCTGTTGGTCGGCCTCCTGCTTCAAATCTTTCAAATCCTTCTGCTGGCGCTCAAGTATCTCTTGATAGTTGAAATGGCCCAAATCCACGCTTCCTTTGATTTGGACTGGCGACTCTTTGGTTGAAGATTCCCCTGATTTGGCCCTCTCCGCTTTTGCCCTTGCTTCCTCAGCCTCAGCCTCAGCCTTAGCCACTGATGCCTTAGACTTTGCCACTTCACTCTCAATTATGGCATTAGCTGCCATTTGCTTAGTAAATTTCTGTGCCTCTACCAAGGGGTCTGTTTCATTCTGGCTCTGGTCCTGTGAGCTCGATGGCTTGCCCAGAGCTTGCCCGGCCATCCTCTTCAGCGCTTCCTCCCCCGTCACCGGCTTCTCTGACATATTCCACCTCCTTATAATTTACTATTCGGCGATAAAACTCGCACATATCACATAGAAAGTCACCAACAGTACCACCATAATTTATGTCTCTCTTGGCTTTGTTGTAGGTATCCAGGACGAGGATAGCCCCATACTGGGTGAAGCCCCAGTTCTCGGGGGTAATCGTTATCTTGCCGACTGTAACTGGCGAGGTCTGTGTGCCACTCTTGCTACTTCTGGGTTCTTGGCCCCCACCTTTTGGTTCTCGCTTCCCACCTTTAGGTTCTCGGTTCTCGGTTCTCGGTTCCTCCCTATCTGGCAGCTTCTGCCCGGCCTTGATAGCGTTGAGCACTTTGGATACCACACTCTTCGAGAAACCTGCCTCCACGAGCTCATCAAAAGTTTTGCCTTCCTCTGCTGCGTTTGCTATCTGTTTTTGTAGGTCAGTCCATGTAAGGTTAACTTTTTTCGCCATAATGGTTCTCGGTTCTCGGTTCTCGGTTCGGTTCTTAGTTTAGTTCTCGGGAACGTTCTCGGATTTCGCTCTCTTATATTTTAGTAATAGCATAAGAACTAATCTTTGTCAACTCCCTCCCCTCCCACCTTGACAACAGCAGGCTGATGTGCTAACAATAGAAATCAGAGGTGCTTTATGGATAGGCAAACGATAGCCTTAATGGTTCAAGAAGGAAGTAAGTTCATTACTCAAATCATCAGAACCCGCCCACTCAAGAGAGTTGAATCAGTACCACCAGCGACGGTAGAAGAGTTAGCTCAAGAAATTACTGAGACCACCCCCGAAGCAGGTAAAGCATCAAGTATACAGACAGGTTGTGTGCCCTGTGCTATAGGACATTTCGGCACCTGCACGGGACTCCTCAATGAATCAATGAGATTTGCCAGGAACAAAGGGTTAGACTCAAATGAGGTAATTGACCGGGTCACACATTGTCTTCAGGAACTAAACGCTTTAGAAAGAGAAGATCTAACTTCTGAAAATATAATTAGCCTACCAGAATGGGAAAAGGAGCTTGCCCTTGAGGCTTTGAATGCCAGCCGTTCCACTAGACATATGCTTGAGGGAGCTACCAGCATTGACGAGCTTGAAAAAGCTGTGGCTAGTACCCAAACTACCAATACACGAATTAACAGAAAATGGTTCAAAGAAAGGCTAGCCAGAATGCCAAAAGGGGAGAAAACCAAACTAGTCGCAAAAGCAGTAGATAAGCTGGAGGAAGAGTAAGGCATGGCTATCAAGAGCGTAACATCTAGGCAGTCCGAGATGGGGAAATTATTGTTGGTCGGCGTGGCAGCTGCAACTATTGCTAAGGTGCTAGAACGATTACTGGATTCACTAATAGGGAGAAGGGAGATAGAAAGGAGAGAATAATGGGTGAAGAAGAAAAACCAAAGTGCGATATAGATGACCTATTGTGTCAGATGCAGACCCTCGGCTATTTGAAGGGGATGGAAAACCTCATAGGAACCGAGAAGTTTCAAGAGAGATACCCAGAATTCAAGGGTTTGGGTGATGTGGTGAAGGAAAAGATGGGCGAGCAGCGCGGGACTATAAAAGAGATGATGGAAAAGTGCGGAATATCTACCGGTGAGTTTGAGAGAGAAGAGCCAATTAAAGTAAAATTAGAGACTAGAATAGCGGAGGAGTAACATGGCTCTATTTGACATGAGACATGAAGATGAGGAGGAGGAAGAGGTCCGATTAGGATATAATCCAATATCAGAGGGTGAGCCTTCTCTTGTATCTGCCGTTCTGACCGGTATCGGTCTCGGCATTGGCTTCCTTATAGTAAATAAAGTGGCTAAGAAGATAGAGACGAAGTATGGCTAAGAATACCGGTATAACGACGCAAAAAGTTGGTAACCTTCTAGCTCTTGGTGGCTTCGTAGCTCTGCCGCTGCTAATAATTTTTGCTATTTACCAGGACAGAAGGAGATAGAATGAGCAAGCGCGAAGATTATACCACCTGTATGGTTCCGTTTATGAAAGGCGGAGGCCCAGACAGGAAGCAACGCTTTTGCATAGGCGCCAAGATCTGCTCACAAAAAGCAAATACCGAGGAAGAAGCTGTTAAGCTCTGCGCCGAGGCCGCCGCCAACCCGAAACCTCCCAAAACAAAGAGGACCAGAAAGTGCGCTATAGACACCAACGCCCTGGCCACCTGTGTCATTAAGGAGCTGGATGGCTCGGAGATCAACCTGTCTAATCTGACGTCAATCATTGCCAGTTGCACAGGGCAAAAAGTAGAGAAGCCTCTCACCCGGAAAACCGTTGTCATGGATCCCAAAACCCAAGCGAACGTAGAGAAATGGAACGCTCGTGCGAAAGGACGACAGGGATAAGGTGTTTAAGCAGGATAATTACGTCAAAATCGTAGGGGCAGACGGCACACACCGTTATGGATACATCCTCAATGTCAAAGAAAGGGGATTCACCCTAAATATCAGCTTATTCGATGAGGGAGCTAGTAAGATTGCCTATGATAAAGCTCTTGCTAATTTTACCGGGGGAGAATCCATTGACTATATCGCCCTTCTTACTGATACTGAAAGGCACCTGGTACCACTTCTTGCCGCCGGTTACGACACGAAGGAGATCGGTAAGCAAATGAATATTAGCCCCTCGACAGTCAGGCAGCACCTTAGAATACTGCGGATCAAGCTGCGATTGGATAACAGGGTCCAACTCATAGCCTTTTCCGAGGGTTTGAGCCAGAGATTAAAGGATTAAATGGAAGATCCAGAACCAGCAGAACATCTACTCAAGATTAAGATGGAAGACGGCACTTTCATCGAGTTCAAGCGGACAGATGATCAAGCCGTTCTCATCTGTCATAAGGACCAGTGCATAAGATTTCCTCAGGCCTCCGGTCAGCTGACCGTGGATCTTGTTGAGTTATTGTCGTCTTTTGGGAAAATAGAAGAGGAGAAATAGATGGGACAGCATGAAGATACGCAAAATTGCTTCGATACCGACGATGGAGAGGAGGCTATTAATCGCGTCAGAGCACTAGTGAAGACATACGCGAAAGCTGCATGCGCGCCGAAGTTCATCCTACTTACGCAGCCTGACTGTGTGCCTTGCGATGAGGCGAGGGAACGGTTTGCCGATGGTATTAAAGATGGAAGTATAAGGACTGTATCCCTCGATTCTCAGGAGGGGATTAAGATTGTAGATAAGAATAAAATCTCAGCAATTCCCACTCTTTTGCTTCTGGACTGTCAAGACCAAGTTATCACCAGCGATATTGAAAGCGAAAGTGTTTAGCTGTTTTGCTTTACAGTATCCTTTCCCTATGTTAAGTTGTTAATTAAATAAATCAAGGAGGAACTTATTATGGGAAAAGGTAGATTTTTGGGCCACGCAATGCGGAGTAAGATTACACCTCCAGCTGGCAGTCGATGGTCGCCGAAGCCCAATGCTCGGGCTAGGTGCATGGGGCAAGCCCTGAGAGGTGGTGGTGGCGGAGTAGCCAATTTCATAAAGGCTTCTGACCAATGTAAAATCCGGGGAAAATAAACCTTAGGTTTATCAACATAAACCTAAAAAGAGGGCTTTAATCAGCCCTCTTTTTTTATGCGAGCGTTCCATTTCTTTACCTGCCCCAGAACCTTGACGTGTTTCTCTTCCTTCTTTTGCTCTTTCAAACTAGCTGCATCAGCACATTGTTTGCAGAACCCATGCGGTGGCCAGAATCTGACTGTCTCCTCTCCGCATCTTGGACACCTAGCACCACCAGAAGCTTTCCAATCCTTTTGCTTAGAACGTATCCCCCCATCAATCACTCTCAGATGCGGGTCTACTTTCCCAAATATCTCACTCGCCCTTTTTCTTTCCACTTCAGGCTTAACGTTCTTCCTTCTCGTCTCCCTTAAGATCCCTGGCAGCTTTGCGTAGCTTCTCAAGACCCGACAGCGTTTCCCGGACAAGTTTGTCTGCCAATTTAACTACTTCTCTTATCTGCTTACTCTTCTTGCTTTCAGCCATTTTAATCTCCTTTCCCTTGGACTATCAAAAAGCCCTTCCCAGCCATGACTTCGTAGATAGTTTGGCCGCTTGGTGTCATCACATAGGGTAGAAATATTTGTTCCATCTTGGCCATCTCTGTATCGAGGAGTGCCATCTGGGCTGATACCCAGTGGAATATATTACGCCAGGCTACTCGATAAGCATGTTCGTCCTTAGCATATACAGACGATATCTCACGATTGCCAGCCTGCACTTGCAGCACTCTCAGGGTGGCAGGAATATCAGCCGGCAGTCGGATTGGCAACTCACCTTTGGGCATTTTAATATTAAATGCCAGGGCTTTCACTCTTCCGTTATCGCCATATTCCATCATTATCGCCCGAGCTCCGTGTTCAACCAGCTTGGCCTGAATTTGAGCTATTGTTCTAGAGACCGGGACCTTAGTTGTATAGTCAAGAATCGGCATCTTAACCTCCTTCATCAATATTATTAATCTTTCTTACCGTAGAAATCAGGGAATCCATAAGAAATTTATGAATATCCTCTCGACGGAACCTTCTATCCCCACGAGAACAAATACGATATACCTTTAGTATTCCTTGATTGCTCCATCGCCTTACTGTGTTGATATGGACACCAAGAATGTTAGCTACCTGACGTGCAGTTAACAAAGAATCTTCTTCTATCTTGTTAGGAATAATACACCTCCAAATTTAACAACTAGAAGGGCAGCTAGGTTCCAACTAACTATACCAAATAGAAGTAGAGTCCAGCCCCACAGTAGCCAGTCCCATCCCTTCCAATAGAACCAGATAGCTCCTACCGTTGCGATTATACCTCTTAATGGTATACTGGTGAGGAGCCAAAGGGGATAAAGGTTATTGAACTCCTCAAGGCCCAGCCCAACCAGGTACCTACTCAGAAGGGCGTCACTTACACTAAGGATGATGACTGCTATAACCCAAATCATTTCCTCTCCCTGGGCTCAAATTGTGGCATCTCCTGTCTTAATACTGGATACTTGCACATTACCCATTCCTTAGCTGCCCATTGGTCATTCATGTTGCATTGTGATTCTATAAGTGGCTTCAGGTTATCCTTCAAAAACACAGGTATCCCAGCCTTATCAGCAGACTGGACTATCTCCTTTACACACTCTATTCTTGGGAAAACTGCTGGTCGGGTTTGAGCACCTATGATGAGCCAATCAACATCGGTATCTTCAAAGAATTTACCGTTAGTAGGCTTCCAACTCAATAGTGGCTCAAATGAGATATATTTAACACTAGCTTCAATTTGCTTTAAGTGATAAGTTGCCCAGTAAGCCATATCTAAATCAGTAGCCGTCACTCCCACCCAGCAGTTATCAGGGAAGGGGCTGAACTTGATGAGGTTCTGGGGCTGCTTTGTTAGGAATACGAAAGTATGCTGAGGGCATTGCTTGATTGTAGTGAATATCCAGCCTTTCAATGACATGCTAATAGAGACCTTTCCTGATGGCATGACAGCATGAATCTTTTTATCTGGGTCAAACTCTGGACAATCTCCAAATAAGTCACCCATAAAGGCACACAATATTCGGCTTGGCTTCTTCAAGTGAACTGGCGAGCATAATGCCTCTGGATAGATCGTCGGCTTAAAGCCATTGGGATAATGGTCTTCAAAACGCTGGCTAATTGAATACGCCCAGCACCTAAACCCACCAGCTTTACATTTGCCATCAATATTATTACCGCACCCACTAGCAAAGTTCCAAGCATAATCACCATATTCAATGCCAGTAGGGCTAAGTCTGATTAACTTATTCATTATTTACCACCCCCAAATTCTTCATCTCTTCCTCTAAGTCAATTATGGTGAGTGGACCGCGCGCACTATCCACAAGGATGTCCACGTTGCCAATTTTTAGGTGTTCCGCATCATCATCCAAGATTAATCCAGCCTGAACAATTGCATCCAAGCCGGGCTTAAATCTGGCCAAACAGTTGTCTCGATCTCTACGACGCTGGTTAGGGAAGATAAAGGTAAGATTCATCAAAGCTTTGATGAATAGATAACACGAACCGTCTAGAACAGCTTTATTCCGGGCATCTATACAAGAATAAAACACGGCGGCCTGATATAATTTCCCTGTTTTATATCTCTTAGTCCAGTGCGCCCTGGAGTTGGCGGAAAACTCGGCAGGGGGTAGCTGGAGAACTTCAATTCGCATCTTGCTTGACCTCGAGTGTGGTTACCATCCGGTCTAGTTCATTCAACTGTTCCTGGGCTATAAAAGCAAGCACGAACATTATGATTAAGGCTAACGTAGCTAAGGACAATAATAATTTCATATTCTATCTATACCCGTAGGATTATAAGGATTTCCTCGATAATCAGCCCTAGCGGTTTCCAGCTTATAACCGCAATTCTGGCATTGTTTCCATTTGTGGGTCATCCTATCTTTAGGTATGCACCAACCGCAAGTGCGGCACAAAAGAATAATTTCATACTCGCCATCAGCGTCTCTAAAACGAGGTATTGGCATATTAATCCTCCAGCAAGTGTTTTGGAGCCTCTTCCTTTTTTTGCTTCTGCTTCCGATAAGGCTTTTGTCTATCATACTCAGATTGGTATTTGCTCCAGTTGAGGATATGAATACCGTCACTATTATCATTAATTCTTTCTGAGTCCTGGCATTTACGAAGTGTTGTCTCAAGTAAATTGAGAGGGATATTGAGCGTGCCCGCTATCCAAGTATGTGGATAAGGCGTATTAGGTCCAGCAGCAATAACACCTTCTAATCTACAGTTACCCGCCAGAACGAGAAGGTCATACCATACACCGCGCTCAGCAGGGGTGAAGTCAAACCTCATTGTTCCGGTGAGGGATTCCTGGACCCAGATTTTAATCCACCGTCTAGCCATTACACCCCTCTCCCTTTGGAATCCCTCACCCCAAGATAAAGAAATAGATATAGAAGAAGAAGGAGAGTAGAGAATGTAACTATTGTTGTAACTTTTATAGTCACTATTTTGTAACCTTTCTTTATACCATAGTCTCCCAATCAGCTAATTCCATAGCGATTTGGTGAACTTTATCGTCAGGAATTTTGTCTATCGAAGTGATGGATTTATCATTACAGCGGTCTTGAAGATAGGACTTTAACTTTAAATCATCCCATTTAAGAATATTAAGCGAAGAATGTATACGATTTCGGTCAGAGGCTTTATCCTCGGGCTCAGGGGCGGCCGGCCGATTTTTTTGGGGTGATTCCACACTCTTACCCTTCGGTGATGGAAAATTGTTCTCGCCCTGCCCCTCGTCCACGGGCACCCCCTTCCTGGGCTCGTCCAATTTATCCCTCCCTTCGGGTTTATCTATAATCGAGTATTCAGCATCAATAAACTCCTTGGCTGCTTTAACGCCTTCAGCGCGTTCGAACCACTCGGCAGTCAAGGCCATCATATTCTGACGGCATTCGGGAAAGTTCTCTCTCACCCATCGTTTGATCGCTCGAATGCGGGCCTGGTTCCCTGGCTGAGAGGAGGCGGGCAATTTATTTGTCTTTGCCTTATTAAATTCGTCGTGGGTGTAGTAGCCATAAGCCATTGACTTCTGTCCCGGCTCCATATCCTTGGTGCGGCCAACCGCCTTCCATAGCCAGGCTTCCTTGTCTCCACAAAGGGACTCAGCCATGTCATTATCGCGGACAACCTCCACCGAGGGGGAGCCTGCCCATCTGTCAGCGCATCCTCTAGCGGCCATGGATAGCCAGCCGTCCGCAGTGATTATCATCTGGATGGTTACCTTTACTTTGGCGTCTGTCCCAACCCCTATCGTGCTTTTGAAGGGCACCGGTATCGCCTCGGCAGGGGAGATGAGTGGGTCAATGTCGAGCCTCATACAGTCTAGGATGAAGAGGGCCGCGGTGGCATGATCTACTATTGCCCGAGGGTAACGGACAGCCAAGAGGTTCATCGCTCGGCCGAGCTCCTCCCTGGGCATCATCCTCCGCAAAATTGCAGTTTGGATTACGGGGACGACGGCTTCGCCCCGCCGGAAATCTTGCGTGTAAGTGGTTCTCTCGATAAAACCGTGGTGGTCCTGGAGACAGCCAGCCTCTAGTTTCTTTTCTGCGGGGTTGGTGTGAATGGTGAGTTCCTCGCCACACTCAGAGCAGAGATAATCTCTCACGATGCGCTTCATCTCATCCCAGCGCTCTTGGCTTGTTTCGCCTGGTCTTTCTTCCATCTTTTATTCCTCCACATAAAATCGCTTAAAGATTAAGGTATGTCCCGATAGGCTCTCCCTCTAAGTCGACATAGATGCAACCCCTCTCACGGCGCAGTTTAGGTTTCGCGCCAGCCTCTATCTTTTCTGCTAGTGACTTGAGGCGATGTGGGGGCATATCCTTTAATGCTGCTTCTGTGAATTGGGCGAAATCAGCTAGCTGGGGTTTCAGAGAATCGAAAACAACACCAGCCAAACGCTCTCTCTCCTCATCGCTTAGAGAAACAGTCATTGAGATAGTCCGCACGGTTGCTGCACCCCCAGGTAGAACCCGGGCAAGTGCCTCTTGAATTTCTGGTTGAGGGAGAGGAGCTAGCGTAAACATCGCGTCTGCGATCATCTTTTGCCACCTGATGGGGTCAGTCGCCCGCCCTATTGTCTCAGCCAGATTTTTCATTGCACTGGCAAGAGCCAATTGGGCCTCGATTTCCTCTTTTTTCATGTCTTATCTCCTTTCTTAGTCCTCGGTTTCACCCGGTAGTAAACTATAAGGTGGTACGCCATGCGGATCCCTTGATGATATAGTGAATTTTAGGGCTTCAACACTTAACTTGGCGGCTTCCCTTTCGTCGGGATCATAACCGGGCCTAAAATCCTTTGCCCTAGCTGTTTGTATTTCGATAGCTTTTTCTAGTTTCACTTATTCATCCTCCCTGTAAATTTAGTTACCATGTCAAAATCTTCATCAGAACGGTCTTTCCCTCAGTATTTTCCTGCGTATCCAAGCTATCAGCCTACCCCAAGGTGTCCACAAAGTCCCGTTAACATACAGTCGCGTCTTGCCTGATTTTCTATCATAGGCTCTAGAAATATGATGCCACTTGCCCCAGCCTATTTTCCAAAAGTTATGATACTTCTTAGTCATTTCTCCTTCCTATAGCCCCTGCAGCCGGCTCCCCTGGGGGGACTTCGTTCGCTTATGGCCATCAGGACTATATTTCCGCATCAGCTGTATGACACGGTGGACTTCTTCTGCGGTCGGCTCAATCATTAGCTGCCACACCCCTCTAGCCTTCCGAACGTCCCCTATCCTATAGTCATAGACATGCTGGCCAATGATGGTTGCTATGTCCCTGGGGCAGCTCTCTGCCTTGCTAAGGAAACCCTGGCAGACCTCGATAAATTCTTCGCGGGAGTAAGTGGGGAATTGGACATGCAGAGCGAAGCGGGACAGGAACTCCGGCGGCATCTTCGCTGTGCTATTGCAGGCAGCAATCAACATCGTATTTAGCTTAATCCCCCGTGTCTTGCGGCTTTTGGTTTCTAAGATCTCGCCACTTTCCATAAGCCCTAGAAGTACCGAATAAACGTCATTGTGCATTTTGTCAGCCTCATCCAGTAGGAGTACCGAAGGCTGATGTTCAAACAGAGCCTCAGACAATCCGGAGGCAGACGTACGGGAGCCAAAGGCAATATAAGCATCGGGGACCGCCGATCGAATCCCCTCGAGCATTATCGACTTAGCGCAGGCCGGCGGTCCCTCCAGGAGGAAGTTGATTCGCCGACGCGATTCCACTGCCTTGGCGATGGCGTCTTTGATATCCTCAAACCCGACCACCAGGTCCATAGCAGTCTTGACATCGGCCGCTGGTATCCTGGTAAACTCTCGCTCCATAGTCGTTGCCCAGACAAATTTGCTCCCCTTCTCACTCAGCTTATACTTTGTCAGGTTGGTCGACTTCATGGCAATGACAATGAAACCTTCATCTAGGAGACGCCTGATATCATCCCTCGAGGCACCGATGGTGTAGTACTCCCAGCTGCGGAGATGAGGCGGTCGCCTGTCCCTGCTGTCATTTTCGCGTTCATATGCCCGCCTCAGGACTTCCATATCATTCATATTTTGACTTCTTCTCCTATTTCACTGGCGCCACATAGGCCAGTCGTGCGCTTTCCTTATTCACAGATAACCGGACTTTGCCAGCATGCGGCATTTGGTACCAGCCAATCTTGCATAGGTCGCATACACAGTGATCCAGGTCAGGGTTATACCCAGGCTCTGTGGCGACGCGCCTGGTATTCGCGGAACGGTTGCATCTAGGACACTCTAGGTTTTTCGGCATAATCTTATATATCCACCGTCGCAATAGGTTTCTTTGTTGGCACACGGTCCTTACAGTGGCCATTAAAGATCCTCGGATTTGGTAAAGGGCAGCAGGGCCACCCCTTCCTGAAAGCAGCCTTATTGGCCAGTTCGCAGTATCGGCACTGCCTTGCTTTGAAATCCTTTGTTTTCCCTTTTGACATTTAACCTCGCAATATTAACAGAATATTAACAGCCCTATTTTATTAGAGCCTTGACCACATCGCACCCATCCCGCTTCGCAACAGTTTTGCCTTCTTTCCATCTTTCTTCGAGGGTATCCCCGTAAAGGTTGTGGCCTTCGTGCCTATGATAGTAGAGGCACTCGAAACCATGGTCTCCTACAACAAGCCATATACAGGTATCAGCGCCGGCCCCAGGCCGGCAGAGCTTCATTACTTCCTCTTTGTCCAGGAATATTTCTGTGTAATCTTCGTGCTTTACTACTCTCATTCTAAATCTCCGAATTCACTATTATTCTTCGTAGAATACTTGCTTAAATGAAATCACCCACACCCAGGGATTGACTTCCCAACCATAGCCTCTCTTGGCATTGAGGGAGTCCCATAGCCATCGGAAGCATGGTATTCTTGGCTCACTGTGTCCATGACAGAGACCTTCTTTCAGTACATCAGCTTCAGATATTTCGGTCACCCTCTCAACCCTGACCTCAGTAATCTCAGGTCTAGCTCTGCTCATCCAGAGACACATAAACATACTAGGACGAACAATACCCATTACATAAGGGTCATATTGCTCATCACACAGATACCAAATCCTTGCTGTTTGGGGAACTTCTGAAGGTTTCAGGTGATTGTATCGGTTTTCAGTAGCCCAAGTCTCTTTGATTATCAGAATATCGCCTACTTGACCGTAGGGGCAGAACATCTTGGCTAAATCTGAGTGGTCATCCATATTAAGGTCAATATTGTGCATACCGCCTTTATGGGGCTTTTGCCATCGCATAACACCTTTCTCAATATGTGGCTGTGGCTTCATCACCCTTCTAGTCATGGTCTTAGTACCATCCAGTATCTTCACTGGGTGGTCACCGGACATTATGATTCTCGTTTCTTTCATCTTACCTCCAGTATTCTGGTAAGAATACCTGGTTATTCCTTCCCCATCCTAGTGATTCTTTCAGCTTCCATAACGGCAAGATGTTCCTCCCTATCTTGCTTTCTTTTTAAGGTGCCATCCTTTTGGCAGTCCTCGCATTCTTCCATCCAGATAAAACCTTTTTCCCGGAGCATTGCTATAATCCCCTCCTTGAAAGGAGAAGTATAATCTGACTCGCCGACTAAGTCACCAAGGTGGGGCAACGCAAGCCCCCTGAGTATGTCGATAACAGCCGATGCGGGCATTGTCGCTAGGGCAAATTCTTCATTGTAAAAAATAGTTGCTCCACAAGAGCAGGTGTAGGAGAATAATCCTATGCCATCCCAGGATATATCTTTGTCGCAGCCAATGCACTTATAACCCATTTAAGCTTTCACCTCTAACCAGACTCTGATATCTGGTTCTATAATCAAGAGGCTCTTTCCTGATGTTGCTATGAAATGCCTCTTAAATTCCTGATGTAATCTCACAGAAAGGTCCGGATCTTCAGTAAGGTCAAGTAGTATCGCCAGTGCGAGCTGTGCTGGGCCGCTTCCTCCATATCCCCACTGGAAACCGTCTGGAGAGTGAGGATGCAATTTATAACTAGGTTCGAGTGGTAACACATACTGCTTAGACTTGCTTTCGTTTGTGACCTCTCTGACTGTGACCTTTTGGGGTCCGGAGCCCCCATTCTCGCCGATATATGTTTTCATCCTAGCCTCTCGGTAGTATTCGAGAAATCCTTGGCGTAATCATCTGGCTGACTTTGGTCAACTACCTCTCCATCCTTTTCTATCTTCCAAGGGTTAAACTGTGATGCCAATGGAATTTCTAAGTTTTCCAGTGTATCAGCCTCTGAAAAGAGCCTGTATGCGTATCTATCTAGCTTAACAAAGAATTTATACATTTTTGCCTCTTTTCGGTATTCTCTGTGGCATACTTAAATACTAGATTATTTTATACCACCGCCAAAGACTATTCGCTATAGCAGTAATCCCTATCGGGAGAATTAATATCAACCAGAGGGGGGTGAATATTATAGAAATCAATACAGCGAGAACTGTAGTCCCCCCAATGGCAAAAAGATATACTACCATGGGATGCATTATCCATCTTAAAGTAAAACAACTTTTTATCACTGACAAATACCATCTCCAAAATTCCAATTTAGCCTCCTATCCAGTATTCTCTGTGGAATACTTGAAAATCCCTCCTTATGTTATACAATAATCAAATTCGAAAACGGTTCCACACGGCTTACAGGTGACTTGGGCGTGGCCAGTAGTTGGCTTTACGATAGTAGCATGGTATCGATTTCTAAAACCGCATTGCGGGCAATCTGCTGGGAAAACCCCCTCCACTAGTTCATCTCCCTTCTTTATGATTTTTACATTCTCCGTTTTCCATGTATTTAGTATCAATTCAGCCTCCTTTCAAGTCTTTCTAGAATACTTAATCTTTGGTCTCACCTGGCAGGGTTGGTATTGGAGTCCAGTAATTGTTAGCCCTAGCGTCCTCAATGGCTTTCAGGGCTTCGATTCCTAGCTTGAGGCCGGCTTTTTCAGTTTCTGCCAGACTAGCATCAAAGGCTGTTAGCACTGTTTTATTGGACTCAATGGCTTTTTCTAAGTTCATGTTTACCTCCACTCAGGTATTCTTTCTGGAATACTCGTAAGATACTCGCTATTATTTTTTAATAGCAGCGGGCCCTTCGTTTTTTTGGATAGCATATTCAATCGAGCTTATCAACCAAACATGATATTGACCTGCTAAGTCAGCGGGAATATTGAGCGTTAGCTCTCCACCTCCTGCTTCCAAGCCAGTGATCACCATCTCTAATTGGCGAACTGCACTAGCCCTGTAACTGTCGGCATAATCATCATGTTGTAGGCCCTCCCCGTCCCATCCTCCTTCCTTTAGTTCCTGCAACTTCTTAAGAAGGTAGCCAGCGTAGTTTGCCAGAATATGACGAGTTTGGCCCACGTCTGGATAGTCCCATTTGGCGTCTTCCTTCTTGTAAGAGTTTTGAAAGAATTTACTCAACTCAGTAGCAACTGGCTCCAACAAAAACTCCAGTTTGCTATCATGATGCCGGCGTTTTCTCTCCAGCTCCGTTGCTTCCCTGTATTGCTCGAGTAGGCTTTTCAGGTAGGGGAGCTTATCGCGGGTAAATGTCACACCGGTCATTTGCGCTTTACCAAAGGTTTTTTTCATCTCATCTGTGATATGGTCTTCTGGTTTCTTTTTTCTCCCGAGCATTTTGCTATACCTCCTTCGTAATATAATATCAGTTATTTTGGAGTATTCCATTTGGAATACTTACTTCGTCTCACCTGGTAGTATTTCATCAGAAGTAGTACAAGGCGAAGTCCGCATATCTTTAACTCGCTTTAGGGCTTCAATACCTAGCTCGAGAGCTTTATAGTAGTCTCGGTGGAGAAACTCGAATAGTGGACGTAGGTCTCTGTCCAGTGTTCCGATAGCTTTGTCTATTTTCAATTTAGCCTCCTATCCGGTATTCTTTGTGAAATACTTGCGTATAATCTCTGTTATACGCTAACCTTTTCCTCCTCTATGGATTTGCCACACCAAGCACATTTGGCCCCTGGTGGTGGATCACCTTCCACCTCTTCACCGTGGGGACCGGCAGTCGTTGAGTTCATAATATCGTAGCAGTAGGAGTGTAGATAACTTACTTTTCCCGCCCTCCCTGACAGCGACATACCAACTGATGTGTATTTGACGTATTTCATCTTAACCTCCAATCAGGTATTCTTGGGAGAATACTTGCTACGGATTTCCTTTACCTTTTCTTTTGCCAATTTTGTTATATCGTGTCCGCATTGCTTGCAGTATTTATCTAGTGGAACAGATTTCCGCCCAAAAAAGCTATAACTAAACCAAGGTTCAATTTTAGCCCCACATACGCAAGCTAAATCCCATTCTACAAGTTGAGATCCGCAGCTAACACAATTGGTTTTAGTAAAGGCGGCACCGGCAAGACACTTTGGGCATACTTTATGCAGGGATACCCGTTCGATTGGTTTATTTTGGTCCATAGCCTTTACTCTTTCGACATGCTCGTTGAAGTGTTCCCCACAGAAAGAAGAGCCCAAATAGATATATTGAGCTTCCTCGTTGCAGTTAATACATTTCATCTTAACCTCCTTATTAAGTATTCCTGCCAGAATACCTTGTTACGCTTTTTGGCACTCTGGACAAAGCCAGTGTTGTTCGCCTTCGATATCAGGATTAGATAATTCCCAACCCCTTGGTGGATGGCCTGCTTCTGTAAGCAGGCAGTTCCCACACACACAGCCGATAGGTTCGTACAAATGGGAATCTTCAACAAGTTTTGATAGAGCGTTTATCGCATACAGTCGTCCTTGAAAGTCAGTGCCGTGATGTTCTCCACGGCAAGCCTTCAGGTAACCCAAGACTTCCCTATTCAGACGTAACAGTTCCTCCGGTTCACTTAGGTCATACTGTTTTGGTATGGTCATTGTTATTTACTCTCCTTCAAGTATTCCTCCGAGAATACTAAATCAAAAATTCGGGCTTCTTGACAAGGAGGCAAGGGGTTGTGGTAAAATAAAAACGGTAATGAGGGTATCGTTTGCATCTCGTTGCCTCCTAACTCAAGCCACAGGGTTCCTGGACCTTGTGGCTTGTGGTTTTTTTCGCCCATCTTGTAATGCTTTGACGCGCTCAAGCTCATTGATGTGAAAATAAGTATGGTCCAGCATCACCGAGGCAATTTTGCCATCCCGCGCCCAGCGCCATAGCGTCATCTTAGTGATGCTAAGATACGCCGCTGCTTTTTTAGGCGAGATGAGATTTGAAACCTCTAATGTTATCCTCTCATTGCTCATATGTTATATATGTAACACACTATTGAGACCTTGTCAAGCCCCCTAAGGTAACTATTTTTAGGGGCTGATTATTGCCGAAAAGGCCCCCGAGCCCGTTATGGGGCTGGGGGGCCAAAATATTAGCTACGAAAAGCGCCAGGATGTAAATCTGAGGCTTTTAAGGGGGTCGGTTAATGGTTTACTACCTTGGTATATTACTAACTGCCCGGTACCGCTCTTTTTCTGACCCGAGCGTTTTTATTATTTTATTAGCGTGATGAGGGAAGCGATGTTGTAGGCACTTGTCACAGATGCCCATACATTCCCCCTCCACACCGTGGCCATCTTTTTCACCCAGCGGCTTGTTACACCAACCACAGACAATCTTTACCTTTGCCATACTCGAGCTCCTCCTTACTTCTCCTCCTCGTATTTTTTCTCGACAGGTACTGCATATTCGCAGTTCTTCGGGCAGAGAATCCAGGGCGAACACCTGAAACTTCTCGCCGCAGCTCCGGCAGCGATAATTTCGGTATCGGCCGATTCGCCCTTCTCGATATACCCTGGCCCGTGTTTCAGTTTTCACTTTTTCTTTGGATTTGGGTGCAACTTCTTCCCGATAACCTTTTCGACCCACTCGGTTACAGTGGTGCCTTCCAAGGCTGCCGCTGCTTTGACCTGCCTCCAAAAGGCCTCATCTGCTCCCCTGAGCTGTTGTGTCTTTGTATTCTTTGTATTCATAATATACTTAATATACCATGTAATTCCCACCTTGTCAAGCCCCCCAGACCAGACTTTTAGGCGTCTAGCCCGAGGTCGAACTTTTCCTGAATGCCTGCTACGGCTTCTTTCTTTTCTACCCTCTCGGTCCGGGCTTGACCCTTCCTATGTTTCACCCGACGGTCATAGATCCATCTCTTCAAATCGTTCAGCTTATATATATCATAGTCAGAGAGCTTTTCACTTTTGAGATCTTCCGGCACTTCCGTCTTCTTGAACTTCATGGCCTGGGTGAAGACGTACATATAGATGCGGAACCACTGTTCGTTCATAGGTGCTTCCATGGTTCGGGGGTAAATGTATGCCAGGGCTTCCGTGTCGCCGACAGGCACACCTCCCTCCTTTAACACCTTTATATTCATAATTAGCCGCTCCAGGGTAATTTGGGGCTTGATCCAGTCAGGCAAGGTGTCTTGCCACCCGGAGGGATAAACTATTATCGGGTCAAAGAAAACCCCGGCTAGATCACCGATCCACTTAGCGTCCTCTTTCACTTTTACCTCCTTTCTATTGGTTGTTAATAATTCCGGCCAAAAGCTCGACAATCATTATTATGTCGATATTACGCCCCACCAACTCCTGCGGGTATTTTCGGATAAATTGGACTAAATCTTGTTCCTGTATATGCCACGCACTCATCCCTATCTGTGTTGGGCGCCCCCCATAGTGTGAGGTCGCTTTTAGCGCTCCTGAATCAATACGGATTTGAACCCACTTGTGGTCATGGGCAAGGATCTCGCATACTTCTTTCTTGGTAAACCACCCTTCACGGTACCGCCTGGGTGCATTTATACGCTTGGACATTACCGTCACTGAGTTAATAGAGCGGTGCAGCATTCTGGCTATCTTCCGAACGCAATACTTGGGTATCAACTTGGCCAGTTTCTCCTTTTCCTGTGGAGTCCAGGAGTGCCGGTCATCGCTTTTGGCAATACCCATATTAGAGATTTGACCCTTTACGGCGAACTCCGTGACTGCCAGCCGAGCTGCGAGTTCCTGACACGACCTGCGGGTGTGTTTATAGTCTCGGCGGATTATATCCCGTTCATCGTCAGTCCATTTATGATTTTGTCTCAATTCCATATCCATTCTATCCCCCGGTGAAGGTTACCAGCTGACCGCAGCTGTGGCGATAAATGTCAGTGGAGAGTTTCTGGTAGTCAGAGCGTTCTTCGTCGGTGACATTATATTCCTTGCCGCAGCTCGGGCAATCTGTCAGCGGCGCTTCGTCTGGTGCCGGCAGCATCTGCTCGAGGACTTCCAGTTCTTTTGAGAGCCAATTCGGGCATTTGTACCCTTCTTCAGCCATCGCTTCCAGTCGCCACAAGTCCATAAATCCATAGTCAGTTAGTTCTTCTTTGCTTTGAAGGTCGCCTTTCGTCTGTTCTTCCATCATCTCGGCTTGCTTTATACTGATGCAATGAACGCCGTCCTCCGGACCTGACGGACTAGAGGCGTAGCCGAACTCTTTGGCGAAGAGGCAGGTTCCGCATTGACCGTCTACTTTGCCGTATCCCATATTTCACCTCCTTTATGAGCTTATCCGCTCACTCCAGCTCCCTGTCACCGGAGCTGGATGAGGGGAGAAACTATGCGTACCAGTTCATAACAAGTATCGGGGGGGGCAGCGTGCCCCCCCCAGAAGGCACCAACTACCAATCTTTTGGTGACATAGGCATGATAAGAACTCTCGGCTCATTATGGCTATTGAAAGCTATAGGCGCGCTATTTCCCGTCCATGAGATGGTGACTAGCCCTTGCTTGCCGCTAAGATAGCCCATGAGGTAAGACACGTTAAGAGCGATTCTGTTCGGGGTCCCCTCGCTATCAAAGGTTTTGAATGAGGTTTCGACTTTCTGACCATCACTCTTGGCAGATAAAGTTGCCTTATCGTCTTTGAAAGCGATGCGAACAATTCCCGCCTTTTCTTCTTTTGCAACTCCACTAACCCGGCGAACAGCTAACTGGAGGTCTTCTGCCAAAATTTGGATTCGCAGGATTGGTTTTCCTTTCGGAATCAGCTTTAGCCAATCGGGGGGGCTGCCGCTAACCAATTTGACAATGGCGGTAGTGCCATTGTCAAACTGGAACCTCAGACCTTCCTTACCATCGTGAGCCACCATGGCGTGTTTCTTAACCATCAGCACTGGAATTAATGCTTCAGATCGGGGTGGTGTGCGGGGTGTCTTCTCCCATAGATACTTGAGAACAGCTACGGAACTGGAGGGAAGGAGTGCTACGACATTCTTGGGGAAAGAGAGAGGTAACACTTTGTCAGCCATTCGGAACCCATCTCCCGCAGCCACTTCGATAGGTTCTCCGAGAATAAGAGTTACGCCCTGAAGGACTGGTCTATCGGTATCAGTAGCAGCGTAAGGTTGAACCGAGGCTAAAGCGGGAATGAGGATATCGGTATCGAGGGACGCCTCAGTGTCAGAAACGAACTCCGGCACGTCTGGAAATGTCCCGGGGTCCTCTACTGGGAAGGTTGCGCCACCACCTGACCAGGATAAGGCTATTTTGCCATCCGTGCTTTCTATATGGAGCGATTCCTTGCCGGGGATGAATTGAAGCACCTTGGCTACGGCTTTAAGGGGAACTAGAGATGTGAGGTCAGCTTCGGGCACCACAGTTATTACCATAGTTTCGAGGTCGGTGGCAATAGCTTGACCATCCTTGAGCAAAATACTCTCGAGGCTCTTTATGGCAGATTTGCGGGCCACTGCGGGTTTCAGTAATTCCAATGCTTCCCTGAATCTAGCTATTTGTATATCCATCTTTATCACCTCCTTCTGGCCTATAAATTTATGCATCGGTAGGCCACCTTCCGATGCATGCCGATGATATTAGAAGAAGCTCGGCTGGCTGGTTTTGGTCTTCGGGGCTGCTGGAGTTCTAGCAGGGGTTGGCCTAGGTTCCGGGGTCGGCAGGTTGGCCTTGGGATTACGGGGGCTAGCACTCCACTTTTGCTTCGCTTCATCGACGAGTTTGGGGACTTGCTTCAAAGCAACAGCCATGGTACCCTTGAGAGTCGTATACACTGGATCACAATCCGGAGATTGAACTCCCAGCATTATCCTGTCGTCATTGAGGATAATAACTATCTTGAGCTCATTCGACGGCTTCGCCTTAATACTCTCTTGTGACTCCTCTTCCGGCCCCCCTTCCTTCTCGTCAGCTACCGTGGCTTGTTCTGTTTTAGTCATGGTGTCACCTCTTTTTTGAATTTTGCCTCACGAGGATGTCGACCTTCACCCCCAGCATTCTGGCCACTATCTCTGGTTCCGCCGGCACTGTTTGTAGTGTGCCAGCATCCATATCAAGGTATGCTCCCATCCAGGTTAGCCTTCCCTGGAGAAAGCGGTGCATAAATTCCAGCACTAATACTGCCATGGACTGGTTGATTACGGGGCTCTGTTCCTCAGCCATTACAGCTTCAGCGCAATCCGAACTAGTATTAACAGATCTTGCCAGCGGAGCTAGAAGAGAGGGAAGTTGAAGCGATGGTATTGGCAAGTTATGTACTTCCTCCGTCTCCTTGTCGAAACATCCTTCAAGCTGTGCCACAGTATTGGTGTTGCCAATAAGGACTTGTCCGGAAGAATATCCATTACCAACATCGAGCCACCAGCTACCGTATCGCAAGGTTCCGGCAATTTCGCGGCGGGCAGCTGCATTATCAACACAGCTTATGCAGATACCTCCAACCGCTTGCGTATGAAACCCGCCGCCCCAATCTTTATGTATAAGGTCCTGCAAGTAGGGGTAGACACTGTATGCGATAACACGCCCATATTGGCGGGATAAGCGCTCTGCAAGAGCTTGGCTTTTAAACTTGCCCACGTCCCCGGAGAAAAATTGCTGCCTTATCAGGTTATGGGGCTCTACACGGTCGGGATCTATCAATATAAGAGTGGCATCGTTATTAACGAGCAGCCGGCATAAGCCTTCAGCGACGAAACTTCCAGTTCCACCGCATCCAACGACTAGGATTTTTTTGCTCTCGGACATATGCCTCAGCGAGATCCTGTATGCCATTTTCGCATATCACCTCCTCCCCTTCATATTCCAAGGCTCCAGCCAGGGAGCCGTCAAAGACTTCACTCCAAGCTAATTCTTTGAAGTAGCCATAGACTCCTATCCTTAGTTTCACTATAGGGGTAACGTTTAACTTCCCGATAACCCCGTATAATTTCAAGCCTGTTTCATCCGTATTATCTGTTATGCTGAACCTCGCACCCATGCAACCGTGCGAATGCATTTCAAGGACTACAGAAGATCCCACCTCATATACAACGCTGCCGGCAGACTTGTCCTGCACGGGTATATAAAAGTGGTAGCCAGCATCCCCGGTTATTGCTGCATAGTGTTCGGAGGAACTATCCGACAGAAACAAATCGAGTGCCAGGTCGAAGAACCGCTGCGGGATACTCCCATAGGTCAGGGATATCTTCGTCTCAATGGGGACTAGACCTCTGATATCACACTCGGCAACTGGTATTCTCGCTGCAATAAGCGGATTTTCAGCCTCAATGAAAACTCCATTGGAGGCAAAGATATAGTTATAGTAAATACCTCTTTCCCCGGAGATTCCTTCCGTGTGATTTACTAGGTATCCGACTGGTTTACTCATATTGCATCAAGTCCTTCACCACTCCATGCTTAACCAGGTCAGCGTTCGGAAAGGTCTTCTTATTGTTCAGGTATTCCCATAAATGAGTTACATTCTTTGGGAACTTAATCGATTTGTTTCGCAAATCAACTCCTGTACTGAAGAACGATACAAAGAACGACTCTACTATGTCTGCGACTCTGGTTGGATATCTATGGTTTCCCGGACAGGACCTGCCATCATCGTATACATTGCAGAGAGGTGCTTTATAGACAATGTCCGTTTCCTTGGTCGGTTTCTTCTTCACTGCAAAAACCCAGGGCGTTTTACCAGGCATACACAGGAAGATGAACCCGGGTAATGGCATTGTAAATCGGCGCGGCGGGCTGGTAGCCGACTCTTGGAGAGCCAGTTTTCGTGTCCTTGGCTCTTGATAGAGCGCGAAGACTGGCCCCTCCCTGGTGTTCGCCCACCATAGCGTTTGAGGTGGCAACAAACCTGAGCCGAAGGATAATTCTCTGGCCAGGGCATGGCTTACATCCATGGCTGAGACTATCCTTCTCTCTACCGTTTCCGGGTCAAAGAGGGTCATTACCACCGCCTGATGGTGGAAATCCAGCCGGCACCTCAGCGGATCTGCCGGCACCTCCAGTTCGGAAGGGATAGCCCATTGAACAGAGTTATCTCCCATTCACGGGCACCTCCTTTCTGATTACTTCCCCGTTATCATCTAAAGGAAAAGAAATTTGTTCCTTGGGCGCAGGTGGAGAAACACATTCTGTGCCCAGCATGACGGATAGCAGTTTATCAAAGTTGTGGGGCATGTCCTCCTCAAGCCATTCATGCATACGGTGTATTTTATCTTGGATATCTACGACCCTTGGCCACTGCTCAGTAAGAGCATTAACAAGTTCTATACTCCACATTTCCGGTCCGTAATCGGCATAATTGGCATCCAGTTGTAAGCAGCCGGTGTTACTGTGAATCCAATCGGCAAAAGCAATAACCCCCTCGTATTCCGAGTCCTCAAACATCCTGTGAATGTCTTCCAGACTCCAACCGTCGGGGGGTATCAACTCTACCAGGCTTTTACCGACCAGTTCTTTCACGCGCTCGAGAAGCGGCACTCGCTCATCATTGTCATAGGGGCTTTCAACCATAGAAAGTAAGAGAATGAAGCCCTCTCTGAAAGAGTTAAACTCCTCATAATCATCCCACGAAAAACCCATCAGGCTGATGGGGATAGATTGCATGAAATCCTCGATTGAGAAGTCGTCGTAGAGTTGCTGATCCTCTAGCGGGAAGTATTGGTTGCTGAAGTAGTGGCAGAAGCGTTCGATTCGTTGTATATCGTCGTTCCCAGCCATTATATCAGCCTCATGGTCTGGGAAAAGCTCCCTTACAAGGCTAAGAAACTCTGCGACTGAGTCGGATGCTTCCAGTAGGTCGATAAGCCGCATCAACGATGGTGGACCGACGATGAGCTTGGCTGCCAGCAAGGCAAGGGGATACACAGGTTCAGTTTTGGTTGGTGGTGTTGTACTATTCACCCCTTCATTCACCATCTTCAGGGAACTGAGATAGGCTTGTTCATTCAGGCGGCGAAGTTCCTCTAGATCCCACATCTGCTGGTATAGCCTCCAAACGTTCTAGGGTGCTGACCGCGCGTATGGTTTGGGCGCCATACATCTTAGCCTCAGCGACAGCCCTATTTACCTCCGGCTGAGCTTCCGCTAGGGCATCGTAATCCAGCTGACCGTTTCTAGCGAAGCGATTGGCTAGCTCTATTATCAGCAGGTCTTTTGGCGGCACCTTTTCTAAAGCGCGGACGACTTTCTCAATATTCTCAGGCTCGCTCATCTTCTTCGCACTCGTCACATTTCAATACTTTACCTGATACAGTCCAGGTCAAGCGTTTGCCGAACCTCTTACATTTAGGTTCCATTGTCACGGCATCATTTAAGTCTGGGCATTGTTTACCCTCGCCAAAAATACGAGTTTCATAACAATAATCGGAGTCTGGCTTCTCTTCTTTCATTTTAACCTTCCTTTACCCCTTAGTGCCCACGCGCTTCTGAAACTCGATTATGTCGTCTTCATCCCGCTTGCTTTGCTTAGTTTCAGCATTTGCTAGCTCGGGGAAGAAGTTGATCATAGATTGCCTGACCTCGTCTATTGACATATTCGAGTCTGGGTCTGGGAATTCTCTTCCGTCATAGACAAATACTCTTACCATGAGTTCCTCCTTTTGTGTATTTTATAGCTAATAAGGGTTATTGTTTGACAAAGCCCTCAAAGTAAACACCCTCTTTGCGAGTTCTAGGATTATTACAATGAGCCCTTGCCTCTTCCAGGGTTACTCCTGTCTTAATTGTCCTCCTTGGCTTGTTCGCGCTCGATGAATAGAATCTGACTATCTTGTATCTCTCCATACTTAACCTCACTTATTTAATTACTTGGTCGGCTTTATCTCTGATTGCCTTAACCGTAGCACCTCTCGAGCTGAAAACTGCTTGCTGTTTACCCCCTCGGTCAAAGAGGTATAAAAAGTCTTCATCTTCCTCAAGGAATAAGCCCGACTCTTTCTGCTCTTCGGTCAAAGCGGCTGCTAGGATTTCTTTAAGCACGCTTCACCCCCCTATTTATTATTCAATCGTGCCAGTTTCACTAGTTTCGCTAGTTTCCTTTCCTGGATAACTTTGGCTCGGTTCTCTTTGATGAACTGGAGAAACGGCATACTTTTAGCCATAAATCACCCCCTTATCTTGCTACTGTCTCTTAACGCCTTGAGGTCTTCTTCTTGTTTCCTCTGTGCGAAGGCGGGATATTTACAGCCATCTTTTGCCCAAAAGAAACAACTCGGATAACATACCGGATAACCTATTTCACACGCCTTTACAGATTTTCCCTTTAGCAACTTGCACCCCCTTTGCATAAAAAGTCATCATAAAAAAATGGGTGATACGAATAGTATCGCCCATTTATTAAAATAACGGTAAAAAGGCAAAAGACACCCCCTTTATGGGAAGTGCCTTTTTTAGTATAATAACAGTATAAAAGGCAAAAGACACCCCCTTTATGGGAAGTGCCTTTTTTAGCTTTTGCCCTAGTGGACTAGATAATGCCTGACCGCTTCCAATACTTTACGGCTTATTGCTCTGTCGACCTCTTTGGGTAAAGGCTTACCGTATCTGATAGCCTTACGCCTTTTGACTTTGCCAACTTCTCTAAACTCATTACCCAAGTCAATATAGAGCCTGACATAGCTTGACGATATTCTTACCCTGACAAAGGGCGTAAGAGTTAGACCGCTAACGCCTTGCCCGTCAAGATAATATAGAGGTTGATTACTGGAAAATATGTCTCTGGCTATGGCACTAAACTGCCCTCTAATAGGATAAGTTCTTTCGGAGAGGTTATGCATCGCCTTGCGTTCAGCTTCCCATAATGCACTTCTCAAGTCTCTGTCTAGTTCTTGCCAGTCCTTAATAAGCATCTCTGTAAAGTGGTAATAGTGGTGTTCTGGAATAAGACACTTTTTATGACCAAAGACACAAAAGCCCCCACTAGATACAAAGAGTTCAACAAGCCGTTCCTTGCGTTCAGGAGTAGCCCACGTTGGCAAGATTTTAGAGTTTGCCATAGTGTACCCCCTTTTTGCGTTGTTTCAGAGCCTAATTAGAGAGGGCTATTCCTTTTTATTTACTTAGACAGTTCCTAAACAAACCTTACTGGGCTGTAACCAGTTCTTTTTCGGGGACTGGTTGCTCGGCTTCGGGGACTGGTTGCTCGGCTTCCAGTTCGGCTTGGGCGATAGCTTCCGCAATCTGTAGCTGAATTGCTTTGTCCAGTTCCTCTTTGTCGTGGGCGATAATCGGCTGACCAGCGACATGAGCCTTACGGACTTGGTTAGCGTAACCCTCTTTTTCATCGTTGGCGACTTGCTCGGCATAATTCTGTAAATTAGCTACAAAGTTCTGCCGTATTAAAGTTACGCTGTCAGCTATCGGCTTGACTACCTTAGTAACTACTCTGCCAGTCTTAGAGAACTTGACAGAGCCGTCTTTGTCATAGGCTAGACGGATTGGTGAGCCTAAAGCGTCAGACGGAATAGCGGTGTCGCCCATTGTGTTCGTGGCTGTGAGGAAAGGAAGCCATACATTCTCAAGGTCTACTGACCACACTTTACGTGAAGTCGGGCTTTTGGCACTCGGTTGAAGTAAGTTCTTGATGTAAAGGGGGGTTGATTTCATATTATACCTTCCTTTATAGCCCCCCCTAGTTAGGCTCTGAAACTCTATGACCACTAGATTACATACTTTCAGGCTCAAGATAAGCCCTATTCATTCTATAACTTTGCCCTGATACCTATAATGACTACCTGACCACTAGATTTGTAAATCAGTGCGTGTGAAGCCAGTTTCAATATCAAGTTAGCGGTGTTTTTTAAGGTTCACATATAATAGAAGTATTACAAATATACCATACAATCAAAAGACTGTCAAGTATTCCTGTAAGAAAGATTATCGGAATTCCGATAATGAGGCTATTGGGCTTTTTACATATTATTATCATTTTTTACGACTGCCATATAATCGGACATTTACTCGGACATTTTTATAGAGTCTAGGCTAGACTCAAAGCTAATAGATAGGACATTTACTAGGACATTATTAAAGGCTAAAGCGTGTGAGCTGGCAGAGGCTCTTAATCAGTAGATATGATATTAAAAGGTGCGTCAGAACTGAGGACGGGGATACTAGGGAAGCTATTTTCCACTCTCCTTCTTTCCTTATGAGAGGTCTTTGCTTCTTCAACTAGAGAATCGAGGCTTCCCTCAAGCGGAGCGTTCTTCTCTATAGTGATAGGCTGACGGAAGCGCTTACACATAAAGTTGTCACAGACAAGAATATCAACGGCGCTGTTCCAATCCTCACGAAGCAGAGATTCATTGCATGATGGACATCTCATTATGGGATGCTCTCTGTTTTACCTGTCTTTTCCATCGGCTCCTGGAGCAATCCGTATTGGCCCCTTCAAACAGTATTTGCACTCATACTTGTTATTTCGAACTATCACAAAGTGTCGTTTATCTGGGCTCTTACTGCACCTATCAGTTATACCGACCCACAGGTCAATTATAATAAAGATAATAGCAATCAAGTAGCTTATTATAGTCTCTTTAATTTCCATTAGCATCTTATGAAAGAGCTTTGTCAACTTCTTCCCGGGTAATCCATTCCTTGTCGACCCACTCCTTCATAGCTTGGAGCAGCCGCCCTTTTACCAATGGAAAGAACCCGTCCACGTCCTCCTCGGGGCTGAAGTATCCCACCAGGTTGAAACTCCCTCGTCCGATTGTCTCCTGGATCACCCCGAAGGGCTTTTTGGGATCGTAGTCCTTTACCCTCTCCCAGTAGTTTCTTTTCTTGAGCTTGATGTATGGCTTGCCCTCAACTCTTTCGGTTACCTCGACACCAGCGGACCTTCCGCAAACAGGGCATATGGCTTGTCTATAAATCGACATGGGCTCTTCTCCTTAACTCTTCAGTCCTCTTATTAAGTCATACGGGAGCATAATAGTATCTGCTATAAGTGTAATGGGCAAAAAGATTAGAGGAAATATGAAACCAACTAATAACACTTCTATTAAGAAGTTATACATTCCCGCTTCTTTGACATCAGAATTTATTACTTGCCAAAGTTCCCTAGTCCTCTTATAAGCTATCATTATACCTTTCCTTAACTCTTCAGCTCGTACTGTTAAGCTCTATATCACTCTCTACTTCATTGCCTGTAAACTGGCATTATTCCTTGCTAAGCGACAGATAGTTCCAGATT
>SDBU01001543.1_pt1 | contig 32509 bp, 50 predicted proteins | sample 2277071 | NCBI WGS metagenome assembly SDBU01 (sample SAMN10397929, study PRJNA504765) | marine sediment metagenome | isolation source: marine sediment core GS08_GC12, 126 cmbsf | place: Arctic Ocean: Gakkel Ridge, Loki's castle | collected 2008 | reverse complement strand
AATGCACAATTCGGTGGCGGTGGCACTTTAGCAAGGATATATGGTGAAATAGGAAACTTAGGAGAAAATTCTAAGTTATATTTTGCTGTGGCAGATAGTTCTAAGAGCCTCCAGGATAGAATGGTAATTGATAAAGACGGCAACGTCGGCATTGGTACAACTGCACCGTTATCTAAACTTTCAATAAACGGCGGATTACACGTTGGCGGAGATAGTGATGCCGGGGATAATAATTTGTTAGTTGATGGTACTGTCGGATGTGGCGTAATAACCCAAAGTGGTACAACGCTCGCCAATACATACCAACCGCTCGATGCTGGCCTGACTTCACTTGCTGGGCTATCTTATGCTTCCGATAGTTTTATTAAAGTGACTGCGGAAGATACATACGCGATCAGGACTATTGGGGAAACTAAAACGGATCTATCCCTTAATAATGTAAGTAATGTTGCAACAGACGATACCGCGTATAATGCTACTTCATGGAACACTAATGCAGATGCCGCGACTAAAAATGCTATCCGCGATAAAATTGAAACGATGGGTACTGCTATTGGTTTGAATACCTCCAAAGTGACTAATGCCACCCATACAAGTGAGGTTACAGGGGCCACAGCTTTAACTATTGCTGATAATATTGTGGACGAGGCTAATTTAAAACTCGATACTGGGCCGACGAATGATTATGTGTTGACCGCGGATTCCACCAAATCGGGTGGGATGAAATGGGCGGCGTTGGCGGGGGGGTTTCAGACTCAAGGCGATGTTCTCGATGATCTAAACACGTTGGGTGTATCAGGTTCGGATAGTCAATTTATAGTCGCCACCGGAGTGGGAGCGTTTGCTTATGAGAAAGACGCAGTTGTAAGAACTTCACTGGGATTAGGAACAGGGGCTACGCCAACATTTGAGGCTTTAGTATTGACGGACTTACCCACTAGTGCTAGTATTGAGGAGTTAGATTATATGGAATATGCTAGTGACGTGTTGGCACAGGCGGCGTATGTGCCTAGCGGGTTTCATTCTGTCACTTTTAAAACTACAGCACAACTCGATACTGCCATAAAAAAATGGGGGACGGCGGCACTATTGTTGGATGGTAATAGTGATTATCTGGAAATCGCGGATTCTGCTGATTGGGATATTTTTGCAGACAACACAGAAAATTGGACTGTTGATTTTTGGGTGTATAGAGATAGTGGTACTAATCCGGGGGACTTTAATTCTTTGCTCGGCCAACAAAAAGATGTAGATAATTTTTGGGATATACATATTGACGATCATGTAAATGAATATATAGGACTTATTTCTAATAGTGGTGGGGTTAGTAAAGTCAATATTGTAACGACCACTACAGTAACAGCAGGTACGTGGGTACATATTGCTTTGGTTAAAGTCGCTGATGATTATGCTCTCTATGTTGATGGAGTTCGTGCCGGAACCGCGATTAATGATACGGACCAATTTACTTACGCGGCACCTCTATTCATTGGGGGTAGAGGTTGGAGTTCCGGTACTCCCACCCCCCCGTCAAATCTTTTCGGTGGGAGCTTTGACGAGATTAGAATCGTGAGTTCTAATATTTTTTCTGCTGATCCGAATTCTGCGGATAATATAACAGTCCCCACAGCCGCACATCAAAGTAGTAGTGGTACGAGATTGCTCCTTCATTTTGATGGTGTAGACGCGGCTACAACTACGATAGATGGTTCGAGATGTGAAGGATACTCCGAGGATACTATTAAAGAGCAAGGTACTTATTCATTGAAAACGATAGCGTTGCAAACCGGATCTTTAAACGACACTCTAACGAGAACAGTAGCTCCGGTAGTAGACTTATCCGGGCACGATAATATAAGTATTAAAGTCAGGGCTTCTAGGACTGGTAGCCAATTTAAAATTGGTATCCACGATTTAGGGGGGGTCACTACCGAGCGTACAATAAATATTGCATCTGCTAATACTTGGCAGACGGAATCTTGGGATGTTTCAGGAGTTAGCGATGCGAATAAGGATGCCATTGATAGTATAATAATTACTATTATTAATGCCGATGCAGAAAATATCATTTATATTGATGATATGTTCGCAGGACTGGTCGGTGGTTTACCTAATGGGATGTTATGGAATGATAACGGAACAGTTAAGATTTTTACGGTCTAATGTAAAACGAAGGGTTTTAGTATGGCTGGATTACCATTTAATAGATTGCCCGCTAGTGGGCCGATGGCTCAACAGGCCGAACAGGAATATAAGGCCATGAGGGAGGCCGCTGGTCAGGAGTATGAGATTGAAATGAAGGCGTTGGGTAATCAATACCTCACCGACGAGCAATACAATAATAAGGCCGCGGTACTCCACGGAAAACATTCGGTGAAGGCTCTCCAAATGAATCGACAGTGGGACCAGCGTATGACGATGATCCAGCAGTATGAGAAACTTGGGGAGGCTGGAACATTAGCCCCCGGGCGAGTCAGTCAAGAACAATTCGCACTCTCTGGTTATGATGTACCTGCACGAAAGAAACCTGATTTGTGGGCAGAACATCAAAAACTCATATCGGAGCGTGGTCGGATGGAACAGTACCTCCTCGATACTTGGGGTAAGAGGTGGGGGAAGACGCGAAGAATTCTCGAGACGAATGATAAAGGTAAAGTGACCGATTGGGGGCGTGTCGCTACGGAGGCAGACCAAGCAGGAATTGACGAGATCAATCGGCAAATTAAATCGCTCGACCAATATGAGTTTGCCCTTATGACTCAAATGGACCCCCAACACCGTAAGGTTAATCAACTTTCACGGGCGATGGCGATGGGACCGCGTGTATCGGCGACCCCCGGTGTCGGTGGAAGACGTACACGGGTGCCAGTGGGAACCGCGGAACCGAAGGTCCGGGAACGTGAACGACTTGAGACTCCGGGTTATAAGATGACTCGAGAGAAAGCCATCACACAGGCACAACGGCAACTCGGAACACAAGCAAGTAAAGAACGTATTTTAGCGTTAGCGAAACAAATATACGAGGCTGAGTAATATGGCTGACCCTTGGGATCAGGCTTACGATGCGGTACAGGCGACACCTGTCGCTACTCCGGAACCTATACCTAAACAGGATGAGTGGGATGTGGCGTATGATGCGGTAGCGGGACCGGCGGTGGGTAGGGGGCCACTGGTTGAAAAGTTTTATCGGGGGACACAACGGCTAGTAAAGGCACCTGTCCGGGTAAGCGGGGGTGTAGCGAAAGGTTTTATGATTACGGCTGAGTCGGTGTTACGCCTACCGGCCCAAATAACGAGCCAAGCAAAACTTGTTTCGTCTTATGCCCAAGCTGAACAGATCCATGCGGCTAAAGATCCCGCGGAACAGAAACTACTTCGACAGGGAATGGCCCGTTCTGAAAAGGCTTATGATCTTTTGATTAAGGATCTTTCAGAAACCGCTAATTGGCATAGTACATTACAAAAAAGTATTATTAGAAATCATCCGGAATGGGAGATCGAACCGCCGAAAAATATATGGGATCTAATTACGAGTCCTGATAAACTTGCGGTTTCTCTGGCGGAGTCCGTACCCCTTTTGGTGACTGCTGGTTTTTTAACTGCCGGAGGACAGCCGCATGTGGCCGCGACTTTGATGTTTGCCGCGGAAAGTAATCAGGCATACCACGAGGCGAAACAGGACGGTCAATCGGATGATACCGCGTATGATGCCGCTACGGTATATGGGTTAGTAGCCGCGGGTCTGGAGTATATGCAGTTGAAGGGCATAATGAAAATTGGCAAAGGGACATATAATGCGATCCTTAATCGTACAGTACAGAAGGTGGCTAAGAATGGTACGAAGAATATTACCCGGGCTATAATTTTTCAGGCCGCTAAAGAGGCTGGTGAAGAATCGTCTCAAGGTCAGTGGGGTGAGATAACTGCGAAACTAATCTATGGTAAGAAACAAGAGGGTGGAGTCTTGGATTGGATTGATCGCCGGGCACAGGAGGCGTATATTGGATTTATGATGGGTGTTATCCCGGGTGGTGCCGGTGCTGTAGGTGGTAAGATCATGGGTGGCCGAGCGTCACAACAAGCTAAGATAGATTTGCCTCCGGAGGTGAGAAAGGTCTTGATGCAAGATGAGGTTCTTAAAAGTCCGGCACTAACAGAACGAGTCTTAGAAGAATCTGTGGAACGGGGTCTTATTTCGCGTACCGATAAATTGAAATATCAAACTAACCTTACTCCGAAACAAATTAAAAAGGTATTAAAATTACCGAGAGAGCAACAGCGTGAGGCTGTTCGTAATCTTGAGTTTGAGAATATAGAACTCGCTGAACAGGAAGCACAGCAAACAGAGGCTTATGAGAATATCGGTCAAGAGATAGATGTCGCTATAGAAGAAGCAGACCTACGAGTAGGAAAGGAAACTCCGTCCACAGTTCCACCGGTGACTATTGAGGATCTCATTAGGCGCGGACAACCTGATGCTCTCGAAGCGGCACAGAATCCAAAGGGTGAAATGCCGGTTGAACAACAGACCGAACAGGATACGACCCCATCGAAATCACCTTACACTTTGGTCGAGACTCAATCCGGTATGGAGATCCACGACAAACAGACCGGGCGTATCGTTGAGCACTTTGATAACTTCGACCCAAAGGCCGACGTAAAAGCTGTCAAACGCCTCAACGAAATGAACTCCAATCCGGAGAAGGCGGTGAAGCACGATAGGTCTACTAATGGACAGAAGGCACGGGTTACTATACTCGGTAAACGCCTTGGTATGATAGATAAGAAAGGAAAAGTTAAGCCCGCGTTCCGTCGATTAATAAAAGGCACGACTGGTAAGACTTCTCGGGCTAAACTCACATGGGGTGAAGCGAAGAGATTGATTACCGCGATGGAGAAACACCAACCTACGTTCCGTGTAGGGGATAAGGTTACTCCGACTGGTTTTGATACTGTGGGTGAAGTGATCCATCTTAATACAAAACGTGGACTGGCGACGGTTCAGTTTAAGAACAAAACAACTGGTAGCACTTCTTCTCGTATTTTTAATATGCAGGAGTTGGCTCTTCTCGGCGAGGTTCAAGTAGCGACCGAGGAAATGGTCGAGACGATTCGAGAGTCGCAGAAAATCACAACCCCCAAGGATGAAGTGTTGGGGCAGAAGGAAAATCGACTGCTGAAAAAATACTGGCAGAAAACTAAACGGTTTGCTACCGGATGGCACCTTGGTCAGATCCGTGTGGCACGTATGCTGGAGTGGCTAGATGGTCACGAGAAAGGCATAAACTGGCATCGTATTTTTCTACCGATGAATCAAGCATCTATGCAAGCCGATGATGCGATCAATCAACGTCTCGGCGACCTCCAAGGATTTATGATGGAGACGTTCGGCCCTGATGGGATGAAACAAATGCTGACTGGGAAAAAGACCGCTGTTGCCGATCCAATGTTTCGGGATAAAATCTCTTTGTCCCCGGCAGAACGTATTGGTTATTATGTTCTATCAAAAAATAAAGATGGTCTGCGTCGTCTTAAACGTGGCAATCTTGGACCATTTGGGAATAGTGAACAGGCATTGAAAGCTGTGTTGGATGATGTGAATAGGAAAGACGAAAATGGCAACGACACGATGGAGAAACAACTCGGAGACTGGGCACTCGAACAATTACAGGCACAATTTCCCCGGGCCAATCAAGCCGCTATTATTGCATTGGGGCGGGAACTAACTGAGGCGGATAATTATTTCCCATTATATACACCCGCGGATACTAAAGGTTTGGATCGACAAATGGATCTTATGACCCAACTGGAAGAAAAGGCTGGAGTCCCTAAGACTTCACTGGAGATCTCAGAAGCACAGGAACGGGTGGAAACATCTACTGGTCCCGTTGAGGCAGATTTCTTCCGATCTTACCTCCATAATATTGCTCGGGTGGAACGATTTATTCACATGGCTCCTGCGGTAAACGAAGTCCAGAACCTCTTAAATAATAAAGAGTACCGTCACACACTCAACAAAGCGACCAATGGGTATGGCGTGAAGATTTTACATAATTGGATGAAAGATACTACGAAGGGTAAGTCGTCTGAGGTTAATGATTGGACAGGCAAGTTACTTACGGGTCTCCGTCGCCGGGCTATGGTCTATGCGATTGGATTTAATATCCCATCTGTGATGAGGCAGACACTTTCATTGGGTAATGCAATAGCGATTGACCCCCTGATGATGAAGCATGTCCCGATGAACTGGGCGAAAAATAAACAGAGTTGGGATGCCTATCGAACTATGGAAAATGAAGTCATGGGCAAATCCGTTATGATGAGGACTCGTAGTTTTGATCGGGTAGAGTCAATTCTCAATAGTCTTTCTGCCACAGAAAAACGCATGATGGGGAAGCAAGACTACTCCCGAAAGGCATTAGGGTTTATACGATGGATGGATCGGCATACCACCGTTCTCGCATGGAAGTCTCTACATGACGTGGCCACAGACCGCAAAATGTCAGAAGAGCAAGCTGTGGCCTTTGCAGACGATGGTATCAGTAAAACTCAGCCGATGGGTAATGCCCGAGATCTCCCGGACTTCTTCCGGGGTGGGCCGTTACAGAAACTACTGACAACATTCCAGAACCAAGTAAACCAGAACTATAATTTCTGGACCCACGATATTGCAGGTGAATTAAGGGCAGGGAAGATAAGTAAAAGAGTCGCGGCCCATCGAGTTATGTTTTCATATGTTATGCCAGCCCTGTTGTTTGGTATGATTGGCCGCGGCGGACTTCCCAAGGACTGGAAAGATGTCGCTAAAGATCTGGCCCTGTATCCACTCGGATCTCTATTCCTCATTGGACGGGTAATCTATAACGCCGCACAGGGCTTCGCTGGAGGGGGTACTTCGGTAGCTGAAATCGGTATCAGCGAGATAGAGAAGACCTTAGCGGCTGGATTCCGGGGTGATGTGGGTAAGGTTGTCAAACATGGTATTAAAGCGACTGGTGCCCTCACTGGGCGTATTCCTGCCCAAGCTATAAGGCTGGCAGAGGGAGCGTATGATCTCGCTCAGAACGAAACTGACGACTATCGTAGGTTAATATACTCAGAGTGGACATTGAGCCGAGGGGATAAGGGGGGAACTGTTCCAGCCGGACGGAGACGCAGACTGCGAAAGCGGACAACGAGGAAACGTAAATTAAGGAGAAGATAATGACAGAACATGAACGATTACTTATCGAGACGAACAACGATGTGAAATGGCTTAAAGAAGCATTGAATAGCCACCTCACAAAGCATTGGCGGTTTACAGTATTAGTTTTATCGCTTGTGATAGGGGCCATAGTTACGGGGAAGTTTCTCGCATAAATCTCACCGTAACAGGATCGAGCGGTGTAGTATCGTCCCAGTAAAATGCGAGTTTTATCGGTTTATCCTTCGCGTACCCTTTTTGTTGCCTCTTCAAATCCTCGTAACGACGACACATATTCTGGATCTTTTCCATCGATATCCACCCATACCGACCCTCCTGTGCCCATAAAACTGGTCTCCATTTGCCCCAAACCGCCTGCATGTACTCCAAGTCACCGAGGCTCAATTCATCCCCATGATGTTCTACATAAAGATATAGTTCCCTCATACTGTCCCCAATAGTTTTTTGATTCTTTCTTTCAACCGTTTAATTTCTTCCATAGCATCAGTCGCATAATCGTCACGGTCAATATATAATTCAACCACATCTTTTTCAGGGGTCTCACCCCGCAGTATTCGGATAAAAAATACGTGTCGAAGATCACAATCACAACACCACTGATACCAAAAATTGTTATTACCTAATACTACTGGACGTGGAGCATATGGTATTTTTTTCATACTGTTCCCTTTCGTATTTTAAAATAACAAGTCCTCGAATTGCCACTGTCCGTGTAATTTTGTGACACCTCGAAATCCTCAAAGGTAAGGCCTCTCGCCTCGAACTCTTCCCGCACTAATTTGAGGGCCGCCTTATCGAATGTCCCACATTCTTTCCTCAGCTTAATTATATCATCTATAGCTATATGAATTTGTATTTCTTTATCGGCTTTCACACTGTCCCCTTTCGTATCTTATCTAAAAATTCCCGTATCCACAACTTCCGGACCCACCAATGTCCGGGTGTGAGTAACTCATATCTCAAGTGTACCCTCCGGCCACGCCTTCCGATCAGCCCTAAGTGAATCCAGTTATATACGTTACGCCATTTATACCGGATGCCGACTAAATCGTAGACATAATCCATAGCTTTAGCCGCGGGCATCCAATCCCATTCCTCACGTTTATCGATGAACTTAATCCCCTTGGCGGTGATTGCATCCTCGATACGTTGCATCCGCTTATGGAGTGCGGTGATCTGTTCCGGAATAGAGAGAGGTCTGGTCATTTATTTTCTTTCTAGAAATTCAACCGCAACTCTTTGATGGGTATCACACGCATAATCGCCCTGTGGATTACCATCGCAACATATAGGCATTGTGCCTCGGATTTCCTGAAACGCTTCTTTCGCCGCCGCAAGTTCGGCTTGGAGTTCAGCTTTACCCGCTTTATACGCTTTCTCACAACCATTCATAAAGTCTCTGCCTATTGGCCCCCGCCCATATCCTTCGGGCAAAGGATATTCTTTGTCGAACCATGTTTTGAAATCACTCATAACCGTTCACCTTCCTCGCTTTCTGTTTTCGTTCTTCATATATTTTCGGGTGATCTCCATCGTACACAGTAGGATCACGATCAGTTCTACCGGCCCAATATTCCCACGGTATCCTCTGAACCAGCCATGTAGTAAATCGAGGAGGATTCTCATGGGCCGTGACGACCACGTCCCACGTCGTCCCACGTCTCGAAGTCACTACGACGATCCATCCGGGTAATGGACTTGGGGGAATTACATTAAACCCCCCGAGTAACTCTACCTTACCAGTAGAGAGGGCTTCGAGAATCTGCGTCATTTTCCACGGCGGATGTTCCTCTAAAACCCTAAACAGATCATTCCGGTTCCGGATACGTTTATACTGGTTTCGGATATTCGCCATCTTCTATCCTTGCGATCAGGGACATTCCGGTGGCAATAAGATACGTCTCTCCGTCCAGTTTATACTTAATGACTTTATGGCGGGCATACGCAACAAAGTCACCGACTTTAACTGGCATCGGTACTTGAACCCCGGCATCCGTGTACGGACCGTCACCTACTGCGAGAACTTTTCCAATATCGATTTTAAGTTCCGCTCCCCCCTGTCGTTTTATATCCTCTTTCACATCTTGGGGAATAAATATCCCACCGGCAGAGACTTCTTCCCTCAGTTCTTTGAGGATCACCCGATCTTCGAACGGGAACGGTTTGCGGTGTTTAGTTAAACCTACTTTCGGATTAGCCATAAGTTATTTTCCTTTCTTTACTTATTAAGAATGTTTCGTAAACACAGTCCTACTCGTAATCCAATCCATATCGCAAATATTCCGCTTATGCTGATGATAAGACTTACAATTATAGCGACGGCTTTTTTCCCTAAATTCATTTCTTCATCCTTTAATTAATATTTCTTTTGCGAGGTGGCCTATGTTATTTGTTTCATCCCACCTAATTTCGTGATCAATGAGTTTTTCTTCACGGAAATCCTCGGGTATCAATTCACTTGCGGAATATGTGGCATTAATAAACTTTACCGCCTTAAATAACATCCCCACCAAATGGGAGCAAAAAATAACTGTATCAATCGCCGGATTTTTGGAAAGATTTTTAAAAATTACTGAATCCCACCACGCTTTGAATAGTAGCCAAACACCTTTGCGACCTGACGGGTAAGATGTGCCGCGATACTGTTTGATAAATTGTTTAAATTCGGTTGTGCAGGTCATACATGGATCATCCCACACCCACTTCCGCCAGTAAACTTTACCCTTGTAATGTAGTAGCCACAGCCCAAGCGGAGTAAGCTGGACACCTTTTATGCCCGAGAATTTATTCAAGGACGTAGATTCAAGAACCATAAGTTGCCCCGCATCATTTTTATATATGACTGCTGTGTGGCCGATGAATTTAAGGAACCAGTTCCTAGACTCACAACAGAGCACATCAAAGTTACCCATCTGGTCACGGTATTTAAGGTAATTATTCATTTTGTCACCCTTTCGTATTTATCGGCTTGTTTGACAACCTCCGAGTCCCAGTTCATCTCTGAGTTTCTCATTTTCTATTCCCAGTTGTCTCTTCTCTTTAATAACTCTTTCGGCTACTTTGTTTTTTCTGGCGATTACTCTATAGGCCTTTGCAAGTTCGGCTTGGAGTTTGGTGATGGATGGTTCTGGTTTCCTTTTTCGTATCCAGCTTGCCATAGAAGAATGTACCCAAGACTCAGGATCATTCACTTGGTTTCGATGTATCTCTATTGAACAACTCCCACAATAACCGCTTTTTAAACTTTCACGGTCGCTAATTTTCCTGCCCTCGTAAGATAACAAAGTTTCTTCTTCGGAGTATTTACTCATCTTATTCTCCGCTTCTGCCAGTCTCGCCCCTAATAGTTTCTCCCGTTTCAGCGATTCTTCAAGTTCTTCACCGTAATCCATCTTATCACCCCAAATATAATTTCTTAGCGTTTTCTCTGACACGTAATCCAGTATACATATAAGTACGTCCTTCATCAGTTCGAGTTCGACCACGCCCCACACCCGGAGCCGCAATATGTAAAAGTTGTCCGAATTGTGGGCGACTTGTACAGGGGCGACCACAGGCTTTACACCAGTTGTCCCATAATTCATATAGCCCCTGAATTGAAACTGTATCATCATCCGCACCGGAAATAATACAACATTCAGAGACAAACTGAGACATCGCGTTTGCCGTAATCCGAAAGGTCTCAAACTCATCTTGAGAAGACAACGGAAGTGTAAATTCTCCCCGCTCCCTCAGTCGTTTCAAACCCTCTAAGGCCCACGGTATTAATTTATACGCCGATTTTGCCAACCTACGCTTTAGTCCCCAATCTTCTTTACCTACATACGAATTTGGGAACGACATTATACACAGGCGAGATTCTAACGCCCTCGCTCCGTCGGGAATTTCCGGCATAATATTAACGGCCATAGTAAACTTGCAAGTCAACCGGACGGCACCACGCACATCTTTAAATTTCGCATTAACACCGACTGGATCACCGCCGATCACCTGTAGTAGTTTTTCAGACGCTTGACCGATATTCCGTTTCCATCCCACCTTCGCGTCTGGTAGAAATGCCGCCGCCTTCCCTACCAACGGGGCGTACCCAAAATCCGTGGCTAGTGCAGATAATTCTGTCGATACCACCTGATCGTCTCCGAGCATCGCCATCATAATCCCAAGCACGGTTCCTTTTCCAGATCGTGGAGGACCGCGGAAAATCATCATCTTCTCAAAACTCATATCAAGTGTCAAATGATATCCGAACCATTCTTGGATGAGATTAATACAGTCCTGTTGGTTGTTAAAAATCTGATTAAGATACTTAATAATATCCTCTGCACTAAGCGACGGATCAAAGTCATAAGGAATCGCGTTCAAACAAAAATACCGGGGATCCGGGTCGAGGATATGTTGTCCCCCTTTGAAATACTGTTCGAGGTCGATAATTCCATTCTGGAATACTATGCAATTCTGTGGCTCTAGGTGTTGTTTACCATCTAGCCATTGTGGAGGTTCCCCAGTTACGGTACACCATTGGTTACATGCGTCAACAATATCCGTAACCTTACCACGAGTGAGACGGAACTGGGCATACACAATCTCACCTTTAGCCCCCACTTTCTTGTAGGTCTTATCTTCGAGGTATGAATATATCTCCCCCCGCAAAGTATCTGGGTCCACCTTAACATACCGCCCACATTGGAAGAACATCCACTGTCCTTTATGGTTACGGAGAGTGAGGACTTTGCCATGTGAATATTCACTCGCCAGAAATGCCGCGGCCACTGTAGTCGGGTGGTCATCCTCTAAGATATCTGTAGGAGCTGTGTCATCCCCGTGTTCTCTGATATATTCGAGTAACAGGTCGGTTGTAAGTGCCCCTCGTTTGGACCAGTCCCGTAAATCTTTAAATCCCTCGGGAGGTAATACTTTTTTAATCGAGGAACAGCCAAGTTGAAGAGCATGGAATGTTTGCTCCATTCCTATAATCCCCACACCGGCATCATTTTCACCGATCACAACTACACTTCGGCCCCGTACTACTTCGATGAGCGAAGTTTTTTTGGATGTGGCCGATGCTCGTCCGACCGCGACAAAGCCCAAATCAAAAGCCGCCGCCACATCACTGTAACCTTCGACAACCAAGACGGGGTGATCGGAGGATATAAGTGCTGATCGACTACTCTTGCCAACGTGTCCGATACTTTGGCGTATATGTAAATAACCTGCGTCGAGTTCCCGTTCGGAACCATCAGATATCCGCCCACATAAGACTGCGGGTGGATTGTATGGGTCACTGGATGAGACGAGACACCAGTCATTCTTACCACAGATTGGGCAATTAATATCCCCTCCGGTACGCCGCCAATTATGTTTGCCGGGTGCATATTTTTTTTCTCCTATCTCATAGTCAGGATTTAATATAAAGGTAATCCCACGCTTAGACCCACTCATCGCTATTTTTTTACCGTTCGAGTACCGTTCCACCAGTCCTACGATCTCCCCGGTTTCATCACGTTCCGGAGAGACCCAAGATTGGTGCATCGGATTGAAACCGATACCAATCGCTATCAAAGCGTCTGTAGAGACCCCCAAATCCTCGGCGAGTTCTTGTAGCATCGCAGGGTATACATTTTTAATGTACTGTTCAAATTGTTCAGCAAAAGCCATCACTTGTCCTCTTTAAAGAAAGTACTCCGGCTTATTTTATGCCCACATTTCTCACAGGTGTTAGCATGATATTCATAGAGTACTCCCTCTATTGTAGTCAAACGATGAGCCATGCTTTTTATTATGCTTTGTAGATGCACCGTAAGTTTAGCTTGAGTATCAAATGTCGGCAACGGGGGGAGTGGGATTCTAGGTATAGTCGTCCAATGCCCATTAGTATTACATTGAGTCAGGTCACAATATACACAATGCCGGATGGTCTCGTCGGAGTCATCTACCCACCCATTAGGAGTAAACCCCGATTTACACCAATCATGGAGTCCCAATTTACACATTATTAGTATTCTTCTCTTCATTTTTACCTCCTGTTAATATGGAATAGCTTCACTAATAACGAGTTCCTGAACTAAGAACCATTCTCCGGGTGTGAGGGTGTCATCATCCGGACCGTGATGAATTGTCTCGATGGCCTTGTTCCATGCAGTAGCCCGGTCTTCTTCGGACAACGCCGCTTCGGGGATCTGCTCTTCGATATATTTCCACGCATCCTCACGCGTTGTACTGCCAGTCTTTTTTTCCTTCGTTACGGGAGCAGGAGGACCGGCATTTGTTACGTCTAGAGACTTCTCCGGTTCCTTTTTTACTTCGGCCTTCTTCGTGTCTTTTTTCTTCGTCGATGCTTTTGGAGGCTTCGGTTTACCTGTCGGCTTGGGTGTGTCAGTTTTCTTTCCGACTTTTGCCAACCCGAACTTAGCGTCGAGGCTTTGTAATCCTTTTGTATCCAATGAAGAGATTTGTTGGGTCGGACTGGCTGTATCCACATCGACCCAATCAACTTTATAATTAATATTGCCTTCCCACTCATTCTCTTTTACTCGAAACAAAAAACGTATTTTGCTGATTTCCATTTCAGCGAGGTCTTGGAATGAATGTCCATCCCACCCGAAAACTTTCTTCGCCTGTTCGCAGTTACGAAGAGGTTTCCTTTCTTTGCCGTAAAGTACGAGGTATGCCCGTAACTCCTGATCGGTAACTTCTACATAATCCTCCACGTCCCCATCGTAATAATGGGTCGCTTCACACTGAAGGTCAAGCTGTGCATATCCATTACGATTCTCATTCACACCATGACTTGTCGCGTATCCGAGATACGTCCCCACTCTGTCAATTAAACTCATGTTTTTTCCCTTTCTTAATTAAATTTTTCAGCCAATCTTTCATTCGTTTTTTAACTATAAATGGAACTAGGTCAGACGGAAAATGTCTAGCCCCTTGGACGATCTCGTTGTAGTTCTCCCGAAATAGTCTATCAATCTCTGGTTCCTCCATCTTAGGTCTAGCCGGAGGAATTCTTCTCGGAATTTTATGACATCGCTTTAGTTTTAATCCACTTCCACAATGACATGGATCGTTTCGGCCTATTCGTCTTACCATCACTCACTCCCGAATAAAAGTTCCCATACATAGTCATCAGTTTTAGATTCAAAACTTATCGCTTTATTCCCCTCGAACTTTTCCTCACTTCGAGTCTTTGCCACATAATGAATTTCTGGCCTGACGAAAATCGCTCGATTTATACCACCCTTGGCTTTACCATCTTTACTAACTTCTACACCAAGATGGTCGATACGGAATACATGGTCCGCCCATTCTACGAAGAATCGACGCACCGAATTTTTCTCTGACGCGGGATGCGAGAGTTTCGGACCGACCTCAAGGAAATCCTCACCCCCGGGATTTGCCCGTTTAACATTCATACTTTGGCAGAGTAGAATTACAGTTTTACCTGCTCGAATGAGTCGGTCAGAGTCAGCGGCAAAAGGTATCATGGTATCATAAAGGTGTTTGTATCCTTTACCATACCCGTATCCTTCAAGATGGGTTACGGTACTGTTCTTCTCATGTTTAATTGTCCGGAACATAAAGGGTTCGGCAAGACCTTCTACGAGTGTGAACGTATCGATGACTATGGTATCATACCCTTCAAATAAAGCAGGTTGTTGTAGAGCACTCCGAACATCCTCGTATGTTTTAATACCGTGAATCTTTTGTAAATTTTCTCCGGTCCGGGGATCTTTTATTTTCTTGCCGCCGTCATCGATACCGATGAAGACAGGTTTGGGGGCCAACGCCGCCAGAGTTGTCTTCCCCATACCGGACTCACCATATATAATAATCCGTTCGCCCTCGCCTTCATCTTTCCACGGACCCACGGAGAACGCCTTTACGGGTGCCGGTGCTGACTGCGGTTTTCTATTTTTACTTATTGGGGGTGGTGCTTTTGCCATAATTTAATCTCCCTCTTTTATAACTGTTTTTAATGTTACTTTCTGTGCTCCATCAAATACATATTTGCCGACTGTTGCATATCTATCTCGTTCGAAAGTCATGTCCTCCAGATTCTCAGTTGCAGCCAAAAAACTCCTTTCACTCGGCCATCTTTTTTTCATCATAACATATATTGTTTTCGGTAGTTCTTTACTCACTTTTATTCCCTTTCGCGTAATTCTATTTTGACATCCGTAATATCTTTAAAGCTATACATTTCAGATTGGAATTTTTTGCCGCATTTCGTACACTCTATGAAGTAAACATTCCCGTTTTCCGGCTTGTCAGAGGTTTTATCCACTGCCCGCAATCGAGGACTCTCACATCCGTCCACTAACTTGTGGTTGCAATAATGGGATAACATAATGTGCTCGGCTGGCATACTATCAATAGGTATGCCCACCCCGCATACAGCGTTTAGAACAAAATTATAGGCCTCCCAAGCCGGTCCGTATTTTTCACAATGTTCTTCCCATTTTTCGTCCGTCATTATTCTCCTTTCAACCTGAATCGGTAACTAATTTTTCAACGGAGATTCCCGTTTTTTCATCGATATAATAAAAACATCTATTTCCCTCTTGTGGGATTTCTTCTGCCCCCGCGTCTGTTTGCGGGCATAGGCCAAAATAGAAAGCTGTGCCTTTTCGCTTACAGGTTTTACAGTCCACTATCAATTTTCTTATCCTCGAATATTCGTTTAAATCCCGGTATGTCCCCAACAGTTGGATCAACACCATTATAACATAATCCTGTGTACTCACAGATGTAAGTGGCCTCGCATTGATCTTCATCCATCGACCACGTATTCGTTCGACACATAAATTTATAACCCTGATAGACACTATAGATTTTCTTCTGGAAGTTCTCAATATCCTTCGCGGTTCGAGAAACCTCACGCCGACCAAAATAAAACTCCGGACGCTCACTCATATCTGTCATCAATCGCATCCCATACATTTCGGGAGTCTCGCGGATCGTAAAGGTTCCTTCTTTGGCCCCGGGTTCGGTACCGGCAAGTTCATTGTCGATATACGTTCCCGAAAGAGGGTCTTTGGCCGCATAACAATTTTCTATAACTTTAATTTCAAACTCTTTATCGTAATATTTCCCCGTCGCAACGAATTCTTTAGAGTCCTTCTGACTTAGTTTCTTCGGAGCGATACCCGGTTTATGTAACCCATCGAATATGCAATCCTGAATAAGCGGGTCGGTCGCCTTGACCCCATACATTTCTAAATCCCCGGCGAGTTGTAATTGTTGGGCGGCGTAAATATACATACTGATCTGTGTATTCAGACGGAGGTTGCCCCAAAATGTCGAGTCAGAATTCAGGGAACTCGAAGTCGTTTTATGTTCCATTATCATCACGATGCCGTTTTGGTTCCGTACCAGTTTATCGATCTTCCCGACCAATTTACAGTTCGGAAGTGTCGCTCCGGTCTCCGGACTTTTAACTGGTAAGGTAAATTTTAACTCGGTGGCGAGGGTCTTATACTCATCGTTAGAATAATACCACGCATACGCCGCGATACCGTACATCACTCTCGCCCATTCGGTAAGCCATTCGAGTCGATCTTTGTTCGGGGGAACTTCGGAGTAATAGTCGTTCAAATATTCTACAACCCGCTCCATCCGATCTTCGGGGATAAATCCTGTACCCCCACAGAATGGACACTCCGGGCTGTTCGCGGCCTTCTGAGCACAGTCGGTACAAACTCCGGGTGATCGGCCAAGAATTTCTTGGCAAGTATGCCACCGGTTCCCGTACCGTTGGGGGTCGGTGTCATGGTCAGTTCGCAAGCCGAGGTAATATTTAAGGTAGCATAGGTAATCACATTTATTCTTTGCCCGTATAAAACTCGCACTCACATGAACGGATCTTTTTGAATTATCCATTAATTGGACTCCTAAATTTATATATTCCCCGGACAAACATAATTGTATACCATATTATTAGTAAAACCATACCCCACTGTCGATTTTGGATCGCTGTATAAAACCAAAAAGGTTCAGAGAGTAATCCCGCAATACAACCCCAACGTATTAGCTTTCCACCAGAGGTTATTAAGTAGATAGTTAATGCTCCCAGTATCACCAGCATAAACTGACATAGGTTATTACCCATTTAGTATCTCCTTTATTGAATCACCAACATCAGTTACTTCATCGGTCCAATTCCACCACTCTATCGCTAATTGAAAACACAAAAAGCGAAGGCACACGGCCCCGCCCCCCTCTAATGTGTCACCAAGGGCCAGTGTGGGAATATAACATATAGAAAAAGGCAAAGACCAAAATCGCCAGTCAAGATTAAATTCATAGTCAATACTGTCCCCACTCTTTCTTTTTTTCCTACTGCGTATCATCACGTCCCCTAATCAAAATAATGACCTATCCCATTATAATATTCCAGTTCGACCATACCGTGGACAATCAAATAAATCCCCTCATCCGTAGCTTCGATTTTCTCCTTGCGGTTTTGTTGGGCCACACTCCACACCCCACCTTTACCCCGCTTCACCTCAATCTCGAAGTGGATACCTCGTTGGGTTAAACCGAGTATATCCCCCGCCCCCTTGATACCATAGGTACGAAATCCACTCATGCCCAATTGACCAGCCCCAACATTCATTCGATCACACATAATTCTCCGTCTTCGAAACCACGATAAACACTCTTTAAGAACCTCGGCCTCCGATATATCCGGACACGGCACCACGGGTTTAGTTGGTATACCACCGTCCTTACGACCGGGTTTAAATGGTACTCCCGCCTCTTTAGCGTGAATCATTTTCACAATACCCGCACCGAGTTGTTGTTTTTTATTTTTCAAGTAAGTATTTATCCAATCGTTTACGAATATCCAAATCTTTAAACCATTCTGGATCACCGATATGCCGTTCCAGTATTTTATTACAATAATTACATAACAGTCCCCGAACTCTCCCGGTATCGTGGTCGTGGTCTACGTCAAGTTGCCGAGATAACCGAGACTCATGGACACCACAAATCGCACAACAGTTCTGTTGCTCCCGGTGTAATCGATTCCACTCCGCAATAGTTATACCGTATTTCGATTTCCGATGTCGTTGTTGGTCCAATAGTCTCGCTTGTTTGGTTTGTTCGTATTGTTTCTTACATTCTTTACACGCAGAGGCACGACCACTTTTCGCCCGAGCGAGTCTATAAAACGCACCCCGTGGTTTTTCCCGTAGGCACCGAGAACAGACTTTAACCCTATTTCGTGTAGTAGTCATGCAACCCCCCTTCCGCGGCAAGGGGAAAATCTTTTGCCCATTCGGGTTTTGTTAACATGATACCCAGTACTTGGGACAAAGCCTCTTCCCCAGTTTCTTTGGGAACCATACTACTTAATTCATCGTGCAGATGATGGACGATAGGTAGTCCAGCCTTCTCACATTCTAGTATCCAGAATCCTAAGAGGTCTCGACACATCGACTGGACGATGTTCTCCGTTATACTCCCACCCCATAGGTGGCCGTAATGCCATTTGATCGAACTGTCGGCCCGTAGAATAGAACAGTGAGGGTATCTTAGTTCACGCCCACTCGGTAATCGGAGGAATACCATTGAGTTCTTTGAGTAGAAAACCAACGGCCCGACTGTTCGGACCTGATCGGAATATTTCGTCACCACCTTAAATGCTTTTTCTACATCGCCCCAAAACTTAGGGATCATCGAATAAGTCCGTCGATAAAACTTAATATCTCGTTTACAGGTACTTATGTCGATCTCCCCTCGCTTAATCTTTTCAGCGAAGGCGGGGATCTTTCTCATTTCAACCAGCATACGGGCGGCACCCATCCCATAACCTGAGTTACTACAAATTAAACCCTCAACCTGAAACCTCTTATTTTTTCCTGCATGTAAAATGTCTACGGTTTCTAAGGTTTTCGCTCCTTGTGGTGAATCGCAAATTGCCCGGTTCGTACCCAAGATCATTGTCGATCCTGTCGATGTCAAGATTCGGATTATCCCATCCTGATAACGTCGCCAGATATTCAAGAAACAACACTCTATTGCTAATCCATCGAGGAAAAACCCTAATCCCTCGCTGGCCGTAACACTTGTGGGGTTTCGTCTCACATCGACTAATGATCGCACAAATTCGATCAAGAAGTCGTGATTTATGTGGTCGTGGCACAAATGTTTTATAGCTCTGAGTTTCCCCGGATGCTTTTTTAGCACAGACATTACAGCGTGTAGATTTTCCTCCGACCAAATTGTCTCGTGACGGAGTAGTAACTTTACCACAGAAACAACGGCATTTGACGGACTTAATCCCGCCGCATTTCCCGTAAATAACTTCTGTGACCGTAAGGTCGCCGTATAGTTTCCCCACTCTTGGTTGTGTATGTAAAGTTCGTGAGCGGTAGTCCAGCCGCCCTTTAGCAAAATTTCGTGTTCTGGTGTCAACCACACTCCCTGAACATTTATACATTGTTTTTTCCCTTTCTTTACCACACCCCGATGGGCCACCCAATTAGTTCCGTCCCATAATTTATCAGATAGTTCGACGGCCTCGATTTTTTTCCAACCGTTATTAGTCAAGACTCGTGATCCTTCGGCAATACACCCTAGAATGTACGCCTTCCCATAGTCTCGACCGGTCTTTAATATTTTTGCCACCGGTTCTGGATCGTAAGCTTTTGGTTTCCGTACTGGTCTCCCCAGTAACATACTGGCGAATTCAGAGTATACGTCGCGGCCTTGTTCAAATGCTTCAATAAGATCGGTCTGCCCGGCGATCCACGCTAACCCCCGAGCCTCAATAGCACCTGAGTCACCTGTCACCAGTACCTTACCATCGGGGGCCATTAATAAATTACGGACTTGGTTAATAAGTGGGTCTGCTTTCGTCCCAAAATTCTGGCAGTTCACACCCTCACATCCTGACCATCTTATCGTATGGGCACCGGCATATTTGAGGGGGACACGGAAATAACCATCCGATGCTTTGGCTTGTTGGATCATGTTGTGGACCCGTTTTACATGGAGGGGCCAAGACTTCACCGCTTGTCGAGCCTCGGCCAATTTCCGCACCTTATCGTCGGAGTGATTAAGTAACGCTTTCATCCCCTCATCGTCTTTAGCAAACTGCGGGATCATTTTCTTTTTACCCTGTTTCATCGGCACTCTCTCGCCGGGCGGTAAAGCCTCCTGCATCAGAACAAAAAATGTTTTATTTCCCCTAAGTACTTTTTGGGTATAGCCCAACTCTTTAGCGATTTTGTCCGCCTGTTTTTCCATCTTCCCTTTGAGTTCCATCGCCAACATAAAATCGAACTTGAAGTTTTTCTGTAAAAATAATTGCGTTGTATGATTCATCAGTGGAAGTTCTAACTCTGGATTAGTTACGAGGGGTAGCATTTTCTGGAACAATTGTGTCGTTATGTCTATATCATCCCTACAATACGCACCAAGTTCGTTTCGCTGGTCCTCTGTCATGTCGTCCCAGTGTAACCCCTTAGACCATTTTATATCGCCCTTCGGTTTGAGGCCGTACTCCTCGGCCATGTCTATCAACTTATGGGACTTCCGGGCCTCAAGAAAACTCGCTATTTGTTTCGTATCAAGAATATATTTCGGTCGGATACCGTAATGGTGGTCCAGAATTAACGCGTCAAAAAATGCGTTCTGCATGACAACCACACAGTTGCCGAGGTTAGGGTCGAGGTGTTGGTGGGAAGCGGACGCATATTCCATTAGGGGATAGTGTCCCGTATGTCGTTCGAGTGCCCCCCTGATTTCGTCCGGGGGATAAAAATGTACTCCGTCTTTAAAATAAATGCCTAATCCTGTCGCCTCAAATTTATCTGAGGTTACATACCGCACCGTGGGCCATTCTTGTTTGGACAGGGAATACTCCTGATCCCAATAGGTCTCAAAATCAATTACTACAATATCCTCCGGCCACCCGACTTTTTTTAGAACGTCTTTGTAGTTCATGCTCACCCTTTACTCCCGAGAACATACCTACACAAGGACCAAATTACTACTGACATCACTACGGTGAATGATACTGCCTCCGCCACCTTTATTATACATTCGTATAGGTTCATCTCACATCCTCCAGCGTCTTCGCATCGAGATCACTCACCGGGCCGTTCTCCATGCGTTTCTTATTTTCATACGGAGCAACAACCATACGGTAGAATTCAAGTTTGGCACATTCGAGAACACCGATCAAGGCATTTAGTAGGGCGTAGCCGAAATTCCGCTGTCGAACTATTGCGACTAAAGAATGGAGGAACCGGGTTATGGCATAGTTTATTTCACCCGGGCTTTCAACTGCATCAACCAGTTGGGTGACCACGACATCGATCTTGGCACGATTTTCTTTTTTAATATATGGCATTATTCGACCTCCTCGTTCCAGATATCGATATCATCGTCTAACTGCTCATCAATCTCGTCGATCCTATCGATTGGCCTATCAGTAATCCCCCCATTGGAACAATCATCGACTGACCCAAGTACACTCTCATCGATGTCAGATTCGGGTTCGACGGTCTCTTTTTCAACTTTTGTTTCCGTCGCTGGTTTTTTATCCTTCCTCTCCAACTTAAAACCTTTTTCAAGAGTGCCACCTACTTTAAATGCGATCAGCCCCAGTTTGACGATCTCCTCCAACTGCGTGAGGAAAGCCACGGGGTACGGACTCCTGTTTCTACCCAACGAGTAGTCCCACCACTTTACGACGACAAATGTGGCGAGTGCCCGGACACAATCGTACTTTTTTGCTCGTGGGGCGTATGGTCTCTTGTAATAAACCGGCAACCGCCCGGTGTCATACGTGTTCTCTGTTACGTTCATACACTCGGCGATACGCCAGAATGAATCGGCCTGTAGCCGATGCCGTTTAAGATACGGTAATTTAACGAGTACCGCATGTATTCTGGCCTCAAGTTCTTTTTTCGCGGCGAGTACATCGAGGTCGGGGACTTCATTTATTTTGTCTGTCATTTTCATGTTCCTTTATAATAAACATATCTTCTTGATCGAAATGGTTGTGGACACATTTTAGTAGGGTTCATTTTATGATGCTGTAAACATTGGGGAGTTCCACAATGCCCCCACGCTCGCTTACATCGGGTTTCCTCTTTAGTTTTTGCAACACATCTTCGTCTACGGTTTACCATTTTCATGCTCTTTCTTATCATGTTTTCTTAATTGCCGGGCATACTCTTTCGGAGTTATGCGGCCATAAGCCAGCATCCATCGTAATTCTACCAGCCATCGCGGGGCTAAACTCGGTCGTCTTTTCGATCCTTTGCTCATTTAAAATTACTCTGGTGGTACGGCTCGCCTTTACCACATCGTAATACTTCATGGTACGGGATACCGTCTAATATAATACCAGCACTTAGTATTGAACGTGTTACCTGTTCCTTCGCATACGCAAACGCATACGCCGTATCGTCGAGACCACAACCAACATCCATTCCGAACCACCGGCGAAGTGGATTAGCCGACCAGTGGATGCCACCCTTCGAGTGAAAGTGGCCGATCACTGTTGACAGGCCCATCTTCTTCGACAGGTTCCAAGCCGGAGTGTTGCCGCCGCCTTTACCGTGACCGTGGCAATAGTAGACATCATCGATCATCATTGACTGTTCCCATTTCCAATTCGGGGTCTCCCATAATTCGGCGTAGTCCCTAATAAATTTAGCCGGGATGTTTACCGATTCGGCGAGACGTTTAGGCCGAGCGTCATGGTTGCCGATACAGACATAACTTTTCGGGAACGCCCTGTACCATTTTTGAATCGCGTTGAAGGCCAACTTAAACTCATCTACTGGACCCGGGGCTTCTGGATTATGGGCGTGGAAACTGATCGCCGACCAGTCCACGATGTCACCAATAAAAACTACGGTGTCGCAGTCCCATTCTTCATAGAGGTCGAGACAAAATTGCATATAGCCCTTTCGGGATACGGGCTCGTGAATATCGCCAATTACTAAGACTCTCGACATTATTTTTTCTCCGCTAAATATTTGAGGATTTCTGGTTTTAACACTTGCAAACTCTCGACATCCTCGATGATAAATACCGGGATGTCATGGTCCCGTGCAAATTTGATTTCGATTCTCATCCCAGTACTAATAAACCCATCAGATGCCCACGCGATTAAAATATCGCAAGTCTGTCTTATAATTTCGCAGTCTGCCCAAAGAATATCTCCCTCTTTCAATCGTCCATCCTGATACAACAGACTAATTACTTCGTCGTGCTCCCCCGGAACATAGAAATGGATCTCCGGGATTACGCACCGCATTAAGACCGCGGCTTCGTGGGCCTTTACGTTATTCTCAGCCATACTCTCAGGGGTAGCGTTTATGCCGAGTTTCCCCCGGATACTGTGACTAACGTAAGCCCTGTGGTGTTGGAGCATTTAATTCTCCTTCTGACTAACAGCTTTTTGTTCGGCTTCGGTGTCACGGTTATTTGCTTTCTCATCACTATATCCCTCAGGGTACCGAATATCAAGTTTTGCTTTATTAATATTCATTAGAACTTCGATATCGATGCCGAGCATATTATTCGCCATCGTAAGATAGTGAAATACGTCGGCGAGTTCATCTTTGAATTTGTTCACATTGAACGGACGATTGTATGCAAAATGTTTTTTCAATTCTCCCAATACCTCGGCAGACTCCGTGACCAGACCCATCGAGGCATGTAATAGTTGGCTTAATGTTCGTGAACTATCCTCAGTACTAAAAGTATGACTCATCAAATGCCCCACATATTTTGCGAACTCTTTATACTTCATTTTTAGCCTCTACAGATAATAACGGTTTTTCCGTCCGTTGTTCGTACTTCGGCATGTCGTCAAGTTCTGGAGGGAGTAATTTCAGATTAATCATGGCCTCGTAGTGCATGATGAACTCGGCGTTCACAGCGATTGCCGCGAGGTGATCTTCAATCGTACAACCCATCATATACTTGAACAGATGGCGACAGATCGAGGCGATACACCGGCTGATCTTCATGCCTTTTTCCCAATTACGCTCGTCATATTTTTCAGCACCGAGCCTCAACCAGTCACCTTTTCGTAACTGGGCATAGGGTGATATTAAATCGGGGCGTGATTTACCATCCGCGGTATCTCTCACAGCACCCGTTATAAATTGTTCTCGTTTTCCTGAGTCTTCCATATTATTCTCCAAAAAGTCTGGAAAGCTGGTTTAACTTTTCCTTAAATATTTAATCGCCCGCCTTAAAACCACAAGATTATCTTTTGCCGCCCCCAACATCCGATTACAGTGATTGCACAATAACCCCCGTATTTTACCAGTATCGCACAATACCCGTTCTGATCTGCATACATTTGTTTATGCTGTTCAAGAGTTATGCCGTAGCGACGTTTAAAATTACGGTTTTGTTGGGTTCTACGACCGTGTTCCGTCCTATAATATTTTTCCCCTGCTTCACGACATTTTCTCCCGCCGTATTCAGTTTTACGGTGTTCTTTACGTTGCCGTAGAATCCTTTTCCGGTTCTTAGCGTAGTATCTTCTCGCCCGGTAGCCATCACACTCCCGGCATTGATACTGCAATCCGTCTTTCGCCCGCTTATGTGCACTAAATTGGTCGAACCGTAATTTTCGATTACAATTTTTACAAACTTTGCGTCCCATACAGTATCCTCAAAATATAGGAAAAATAAATTCGACCCCTTATGACATTTTAGCGTTTCAGTTTGCGGCCATCTGATCGATTTCGTTTCTCCATCACTATATACATCGCCCAGTATCAGCTTTTTCTCAAGTCAATTTTATCTTTTCCGAGGGTTATTCGACAAAATCTCTCGGCCGTCGGCGTTAAAATCGTCATAATCCTCGCATAGTGCTTAGACACGTTCGCGAAAGACTGCCCAACCAACTCCCCAATCTCCTCAAAAGTCCGACCATTCCGGCAATATTGGGTGAAAATATACTGTCGTAATTCACCAACGGTCTCAAACCCACAATCCGAAATTGGTTCTCGGGGGTTTTCTAATAACTTTGTTGCCCGCCCATAGAAGTCATTCAGTTCGACCTCGTTTGTTACTTCACCACCGTGTTGAGTATCCCTTATTGAAGATAGGAAATCTATATTATCCGGTTCGATGCTGATCGTGGGAACCTGTCGATATTTTTCTCGAAGTGCCTGAGCAGGTTGTCGATTAATCGCACCCTGAACGTACTTATCAAATTCGTCCTGCTGTATGAGCAGTTCGCAAAATTCCTTCCGGGCGAACAGAGATAAAAATACATTCTGGACCCTGTCTTCGGCCTCTTCCCGGCTGATCTTCCCGGTCAGGTAGCCCACGTATTTCTCAAAATTATCGGCATAGTGTTTTTCGAGAGTCATAATCTTCTCCGTATAGATACGTTACCATCGGGAACAATTTTACGGGCGGCCTCTAATAAATCCGAGGGGTCAACGACGAGTTGGATAGGGACGTCCCGTCTGCCGACAATAATTAATTCCGTCAGAATATAACCACCCTCCGGTTTATCAGTCCTTAATTCTACTGGAATCGTTACCACCAGTTTAATTTTGCCTTTACTCATAATTTACACGCCCCTACAATTGAGCCGATCAGAAAACAGACACTCCCGACTATATAAAATATGTATTGCATCATTTCAATAAATCTCCGTAACAAATAAATCTCTTCAATATACCCGGGCGGGCCACATGCCCGGAGGATTTCGATTTTATTCATCATATAAATTGGTTAAAGGTCTTCCCGCGACTCGGATGTTGGTGGACCGCACGATCAATGATCTCGTCGATCCTCGCGTCAAGTTGGATCAAAACGGACTCTGAAACTCGGGTTACAATCCAGCCGGGTCTGTCCGCTTTGATCTTATCGAGAATCCTCTGTCTGGTTACTTTTTTGTTAAGGTAACTCATCTGCATCCCCTCGACCGCACATAATAGTTACGTTGCAGGAGTCCATCGGCTTTACGCACCTGTTTGTGCTGAAAAGCAAACATGCCCGATCCCATACCCTGCTCGAGTGTCTGTACCCACGCCGGGCGGTTTAGGGATTCATGATCATTAGTTGTAAATAGATTTTTTGAGTCTATCATCTTGTCTCGTTTCCTTTATAATATGTGCTTTAATTTTCTTATGCTGTTCGCCCTCCGTATGCCCTATGCTCCGGATTTTCAGATTACAATCGGGACAATAGTTCGGGGCGGTTCGTTGCTTTTTCGGCTGGCCCCGAAGTTCAGGTCGGCAGAAACACCTGCCCCTCTGTTTTTCTTTTCGATCAGCCATTATAGCCCCCAAATTGTGCATAATGCGTCTTGGTAGTTATCGCAAGTGCTACAACATCTAATAGTCTCGTGCATTTCGTCTGCACTCAACCCCCAAAAATAGCAAACCCCTGTATCCGGGTTTTCAATATCTTCTATTGGTTGTTTTCGATCAGCCATTAGTTACCCCATATAGTAAAAAATATAACAATAGCTACAAGTATCAACCATATCCAAGACATTAAAAACCATTCGAAGAATACTTTTCGTGGTCGCCTTTTCTCAGCCAGTATGGTATCTCCGTTGCTTTATTCTCGAGTAGAACACTCGACCAGCCGGGGCGACCGATCAATGGCCCGGAAGGATTTTTCCAATGCCAATTCTGGCTCCACATATTCTCCCACATACATTTTTCAAACTCATCAATGTGGTCGTTGTCATGCGGAATATTCGTACTGAAAACCACATCGGCGGTTTGTTTTAAAACAGGATCGTACCCAAAATTAATACGCTCAAAATGTGCCCGGTAGGTCTTCAATTTCGTGCCCTCAATTTAGCCCGTTCTTTTTTAGCGGTGTGTCCACCGTCGTTTAGTTTTATTATCTAATCCTTGTCGCTCCGAGCGTCCCGTGCTGTTTGCCGAACCTCGGCCTCTTCACGTTTCCGAACCTTCTTAGCGTTGGCTATTTTATGACTATACTTTTCTCTGATTGCTCTCAAGTCCAGTCCTCGCTCTCGTCATGTATCACTTCCGTTTCTTTATCGTGGTCTATAAGTGTAACCTGCACACCTTTAGATTTCAGAGTAAGACACGCTGTATCATCGGTGATTTCGATAACTACTTCGGGGATAATTCTCTGTTGATCCTCGAAGTGCTTTATTATCGCTTTTTCCCGATCAGTTTGGTCGTGTTCGTGCGGTATCGGACTACTCTGTGGAAATCCGCAAGGACAATTTCCGTTTTTATCTGCCATTTTTATTCTCCATAAAATTAATACCAATTATTACTGGAGGATACTCATCTGGAATATCCAACAGTAATGATTGGAGGATTACAGATAATACTCCCGTTCTGACGCAATAGGTTTTGCTTTGTAAGTTCGGCCATTGTACTTTTCGAGTATCGGATATTCCTGATACTGTACAACGCCTTTTGTGTCGGTCCATACGTTCCAGCATGTCGCCGGTTGTGGGAGGAATCCGTAGCGTTCCAAACACGTCTTTTTAGTGATAAACCGACCCCCGGACATTGATCCGTTGTGCTGAAAAACAGTACACCCAAATACCCGAATGATCTCCGTTGTAGACGTGTTTGACACTCGAATGTCATTACCCCGAAAGTGATGTCGAGTTACCCATACGTCAAATTTTTTCTTCGCCATTTTTGTCTCCAGTTTAATTCGTGATTTCATTTTCGGTGAGAAGACCACACGTGGTTTTGACATACGCTTCCAACGTCATGTGGTCTCGCCCACCATTACTATTATCGCAAATCCGGGGTGCGAAGTCAAGTTAAATCTTGTGATTTTAAAATAAATTTTACGCCCTTTCAATCTGATAATTTCTATCTTGAATCTCGTTAATTATTCTATCGGATTCCATCATCGCATTTATACAGTCAAAACATAATAAGTATCCGAATATCTCTTGTGCATTGTCCCCACCACAAATATCACAGCGTTCCCAGTAACGATTGGTCCCATATGATCCCGGCTGATCGTAATAGCTCCGATCAGTTACAGTCTGGGCGAATTTATGATCCTTGTGGATCGCATAAAATTCTTTAAACCGTTGCACTTGGTCAGCCGTTACTGCCAAATCAGCAAAACTATCTTCACTGTGGGCTGATCTTCGATCATAGCCAATCCCGATATTTACACAACACGCCGTAGTGTCCATACTGCAAATATCTGAATATAATCCGTGTTCGACCCCGAAAAACTCATCCAGAGCGTCAAGAAATTCTGGACAATCCAGATCGTAGGTAACGGCATCCCCACCGCCCCGGTCAAATTCGGCGATCCAGTTGTAGTCTTTCAAGGTCTGGAACATCCCGGTTGTACCACCACGTTCTTCGTGGTCAGTTAGAAGTAAATCAATACCCAATCCCTCTGATAATTTACACGCCAGAAAACATCCGAGTCGATCATCCAACCCGGAGGCATACAAGATATTGTTGGTCAGTTTTTTCCATTTCGGTTTTTTTACGGTGTCAAGGTGGGCTACGAGTAAAACGTCCGATCCCCGATCAATAAATATTCGATGTTTATCTATACGTCCCTTATCCAGAACATAGTCGCCTAAATCTCGGAAAATTTGCTTAACTGGTCGGAACCAAAATTCTTTTAATTGGTTTGTATTTATGCTGATAATAATAGCTCCAGTGATAGACATAGTTGATCTTTAAAGGGTAGAAGTAACTAATCTATACAATCGTCAATATCTTTTTGTAGTTTGTTTTCCCGACAATCTTCACATACTTCGTCGCCTTCTTCGAGTTCGATCAGTTCGCTGAAAAATTCATGGCAATCAGTACATTCTTGATAATGTTGATCCAAACACCCCTCACAAACGTACCGTTCCTCTGATTCAACAAACCGGATACACTCAGTCGAAAAACACCGTTCGCACTCATCGCAATTTGCGTAATGATTTTCCGCACAGTACGAGCAAACATGCGCTCCTTCATTTTCGATATATTGGCTGTCATCCTTTGAGGCCGTTTCGCAACAATGGTCGCAGGTAAAAGCACGTTCATTAAAACAATATTCGCAATAGTACTCACCACTGTAGAAATATGTTCCGTCCTCGGGTAATCCACATCCACAATAACTACAAGAAGCGTAGTTATTTTCGCCGTTAATATTACCGTTGGTATCGTCCATTGAAAAATCGTAGCCGTGGTTGCTATTCGCCATCATGTCCAGTAGCCCGTCCCGAATCCGCCCGAAATCAAGAGTATCTTGGTATGGAACCTCGCCATTTACGTAGCTTATTCCGGTAACTATTAAGTCCATCGAATCCTCGCCGCGTAATCCGGGGTCTTTGCACCAAGCGCTAATCCAGTGTTGATCCTTTGCGTAGTCTTCCATTTTAGGGATCAAATTTTCGGCGGTGGCGTAAATTCGATCCAGCATAAATCGTCCGTTGTCAAGTTTTACAACCATAGCTCTCGCCGAATCATTACCACGCTTAATAATAAGCTGACTATACACATCTGGATTATTTTCATATAGTTTTGTGTATTTTGAGCAACATCCAGCCATGCAGGACGAACCGCCGACCCCATCTTTATAGTTTTTTGTAATGTCTGATCCGGTCGAGATAAAAGTCTTAATCATATCACCGAATAAAATGTCGTCGATGTGGGTCTGGATTGACCTGATCTGAACATCGTCCAAAAACCCGGAATTTAAGTGGAGTTTCCGGGTCAGGAATCTCGATGTTCTGATCTTCATGCGTTTATCATCCGGGCCAAAGGAGATTTTACCAACATCCCCGTCAGTACAGATACCCGGATTAAGCCGATCCAGATTTCCGAAAATCTCTGTCGATGTGCTGATCCATTTTTCCGGCTGTTGCTCTAACATCAAATCTCGGACGGATCCAAATATCAAGTTTTTTACTTCTATCTCCATGATTCTATTATACCTTATTCAAATATTAATGTCAAGTGTTTTTTAAATTTCCGCGAAAAAATATATGCCCGCAAACTCGATCAACTAATTGATAATCAAGACCTAATTCATCGGCTATTTGTGCCGGGGTCTTATTCAGTTTTAAATATCGGTGTCGGATTTTATGCCAAGTATATTCTTTTGCTGTCTGTCCGTGCTTTCCCATTTTATCTCCAGCCTTTAAAATTCCCGGTACTATTCCCCGCCGATTCTTGCGATCGTCCAGTACGGCCAATCCTCAGACGTTTTTATTTCGCGTAGTCTTACGATTTACTCTACTCATGGCTTTTCTTGCGTCATCGCTGAATTTTTTACACGCCGTGGTATGGTCGCAATTTCGACCGCATCCGCAGGGTTGATCCTTTTTTCCTAAACTGATAAACCAATTTCTAAAAGTCATTTTATCTCCAATCAATTTTAACGTGATCTCTGCCAATTTATGTAATCCCCGGAAACAGTTATCACACATACAATCATCCCGACGTATTATATCCGGATCATCGCCATATAAATATTCGTTCTCCGGGTTGCGTTTATCGTAATAGCAAATACAGTCCAGCACAAACGCCATTTCCTTTTCTGACAACTTCATTTTATCCTCAATCCTGAACATAATTAAAATCATGGACGGCTCGGAATAATTCCCGACCGATATAACTTGCATGTTCTGTGGATATTGTATATCCATTTTCTCCGATCCATCGGATCACATTTTTCCGCACATCGTTTTCGAGTCCCTGAAAACTGACAAGTGGTTGGTCCGACTTCGGCCAGTTTCCGCACCCTGTCGTCATTATGTCAACTCGGACGAATACCCGACTATCTGGATAGCCTTTGTGGACTTGATCCGATGTTTTCCGGTGAATCATGGTATAAACCCCTGAATCATCCAGAACACATTCGATCTGTTCGGCTTCGATTAGTTCCCATGCTTTCATGTCTTTAATCTCCTGTTTTAAATTCGTTTCCTTGTTCTAATCATCAGGGGGATTCTGGACTGTGTGGATCCAGAACCCCGCTCGTGATTAGAGGAGGAAGATATAGTGCATCCTTAACGTCTTTTACCCATTATCTTAATCCAGATAATTAGCGTCAAGATTATTCCGATTGTACTTAGTATTTGATCCATTATGCCTCCAGAATAAACTTTTTAGCGACCTTATCCGCATCTTCACTGACGCGGACGGATTGAACATCGAGAAAACGACATTCTGTATCGACAATTATTGCTTTGTTCTCGATTAATCCTTGCAATAATTCCAGTACTATTTTTGTGTTGTTATCCATTGTCAGTATCCTCTAACATAAAGTTATGTAAACCAATACAGCCAACCACAATATCCGTCTTAATTCGTTATAGTCCATTTTATGATCTTATTCCTTGTCAATAGCCAACTCGTCCCGTATTTCCTGAGCCGCTTCGCAATAATCGGTACAGGTTTCATTTTTCGGGCATGATTCGCAGTAGTCCAGCATCTTCTTAACTATTTCCGTAAACTTCATTTTATCTCCTGTCAATTTTAATAGCCAATAATTCCGGACAATGCACCTCAACAATGCCCGGTGTTATAGGTTATATTCGCATATTAAAGGGTTGGTACGCATCTGTTTGAGGTTCGATATACTCTCCGGGATTGGTTGTATTATCTTCAAAAGTAACCTTAGCACCGCAAATAAAGTCCTGTTCGATGCAGTGAGGCACGCCATTTTTATCCCTCTCAAAGTTCTGCACTACAAAGCCAACCGTTATTTTCTGAAACCTTTTTACTTTAGTTTCACTGTCCATCTTACACCTCTTATCTAATCACCTATTTATTTGTCAGATACTATTGATCTGATCTAAGCACTATACCATAACTCCGTATGTATTGCAAGGTAATTATCTGTACTCTGTAATATTCTCATGCACTACTCATCATTTGTAGACCTTGTATGTCCCGTTATCCCATGTGTCCATGTGCTGTTATGGCAAGGGCAGGGGACATTGACTACCTGTATTGTCTGGTATCTGTGGTCAAGCCATGACTGCATCATACTATAAGCATCTCTTATACTACCACACTATAAGCTGATCTAATGTAGAACACCTGTTCTAATCTGTACTAATTTGATGATGATGATGCCCAGACACCCCGCCAGCGACGCACGCAGTTCAATCGGTCGAGACAATCACACCCGATAATGTCCCGAAACACCCCCGGGTAGTACCCTTCCGATTATAACGGTCGCACCGATGATACCTTCTCTAGGGTGTCCGCGACATATATAAATTATAATTATATTAACGGTTATAACGATTATAACATGTACTGACCCTAGCAAGACCTGAGTAGACCCCGACAGATGTGGATTATGCTCAGGTCAGATAAC